>Ga0214544_1005308_pt1 | contig 25054 bp, 9 predicted proteins | sample CNSS3metaG_FD_160074 | JGI IMG/M metagenome (GOLD analysis project Ga0214544, IMG submission 160074) | Root nodule microbial communities from cowpea collected in UCLA plant growth center, Los Angeles, California, USA - CNSS3 | ecosystem: Host-associated > Plants > Roots > Nodule | place: USA... | reverse complement strand
ATGAAAATCAAATCTCTAAAGTTTCTAGAGTTATATATAATGAATTTAAAAATTCATTAGAATGCGATCCGGAAAAAGCGTCTTCAAATTTGATAATACCCACCAAATCAAATTGATGAGGTACACAAAGCTTATCTAAAATAATATTCATGGTTTAGTATCATGATATAATAGCAAATAATAGTCATATTTTTTTGAATTTTATTATTATGTGTGTTTGTTCTAAGCAGAGGAAATGAGGAGAAAAAATGAAAATTTTTTTTTTCTAACTAAAAAAAATTATATATAACAAATTTAATTTGGCACCCCTAAATATTTTCTCCAAGTTCTGCCACTGATTATATATATTTAATCATCTCTTCTTTTATTTTTTTTTAATTTAAAAAAGAAATAGAAAGTTAGATAAATTTATTCTTTTCACTTTCGGTTATCATCTCTCCTTTTTTAAATTAAAAAAGGTAACTTTTTTTTTCTCTTAATAGAAAAATATTAATTTGTTATTTAGTTTCTTTTCATCTTATGAGTTTTTTTTTATATTTATTTTTTATAAAAAAACTTATATATATGTTTTTTCATAACCATTTTTTATAATTTTTTATATGTGATTTGATTATCATAATTTTTTTAGTACTTACATTTCTCAATTTTTGATTTGATTTTGATAAATTATTTTTTAGTCTTAATTTTTTAAAATAGGTAAATTGATGAAAAATAAAATAATAGATTCATTTTTTTTAAAGTGATCAAGGGAAGATAGTTAAAGATGAAAATAATACAAATTTACTTCTTCATCTATCTTCAAACATGATATTAAAATTCAATTGTTGGATTAGAGAACCATTTCTCAATATTCAAATATGGAAATATTTAGGGAACTTATTATAAGAAAACGTTCTCAAATATGGAAATATTTAGAAAAATAGATGAAATTAGAAAAAATTATTTAAAATGAGTTTCATATCAAGTGTAACTTCAAATCTATCATTTTTTTAACTAAGAGATTTTAATACTAGATTATATATATTTTTGTTAATTAGTAACTATAATTAAATATATAAGATTTGAGTATATTATTTTAATTTTTTCAAAATTTTTTATCAAAATTCGCACTTAAGCAAAGTTGATATGAGCGCATTAACAAGCGAAAAAAAAGAAAAATTCCAACATTATTATTTAAATAATATAAATTAGATGTAAGAAATTAAATTATATAACTTTGATGCAAGGAATGGAGTGCATAACATCATTAATGTCGTTACTAAAATCATTTTAAGAACTGAAAAAAATAATGAGGAGAAAACTAGTGAATAAGAGAGCATACGTTGTCCGTTAGCAGAAGATCAAGACAAGGCTTAAAAAGTACGTAAATAAGCAGTAACAAATTTTAAATTTGACTAAAAAATTGTGAAAACAAATTATTAAAATAAGACAAATATTTCCTCCTAGTATCTATTAACTATCTAAGAGAAAAAAACCACCAAGAAGATTACCAAAATGCTCATTCTTATTATGGTGACATTGGTTTTTTCTTTTTGTTCTTTTGTTATTTCCAAATTGTGTTTTCCAAGATTCATGGCCTAATGGTGACAGTTGTGTCTTTTAACGGTGTTCTGGTCATTTCCAATTTTTGTTCTGGTCTTTTGTTAACTTTAATAGTTTGTTTTGTCATTTTTGTATACGGTACGTTTATATGCTTCTTCTTTTTCTTATTACTGTTATATATTTTAATATGTTTTATTATTTGGATTTTTATTTTATCTGTTATTATTTAATAACTATAATATTTTTAATATTTATCGAATAATATTTAACTTTCATTAAAATTTTAAATTATTTCCTTAACAAATATTTCAGTATTGTTTAACTTTTATGTCTAACTTGTAACATATTTTAACAAATATTAGATTATATTTAACCTTTACTTACAACTTTAACATATGTTTTTATTATTTGTAATTTTATTTTATTTATTTTAATATTAAAAATACGATTAATTACTATAATACTTTTAATATTTAGTGAATTATGTTTAATTTTTACAAAGTTTAATTTGAATAATTAATAAATATTTTATTATTTATTATTTTTATATTTAACTTTTATTACTGTTTTGTATTTTAATAAATATTTGATTATGTTTAAATTTTATTTTTATATTATATTTTAATATGTTTTTTATTATCTGTAATTTTATTTTATCTATTATTGTTTATTTTAATATTAAAAACACAATTAATCACCACATTTTTTTTAATATTTATTCAATTATATTTAATTGTATAAAATTTTAATTTATAAAAGAATTAATTTCAATAATTAATAAATATTTCATTACGAGAAAACTACATTTCTAAAAATTTATTAAAAAAACTTAGAAAAATAGTTATTTAATTTAAGAAATTAAAACTTTAAATTTTCAAGAAATAAAAATTAAACTTCATTAAAACGTATTAGATACATTTATGTAGATAAAAATGCATCTACAACTTTTAAAATATAAATAAAAGTTCAAACAAATGTAATAAAAAAATTTAGTATTTTTTTCTACTGTTTTTTGGTACCAATATTGTATATAACTGACATTGATGTTTTAAATATATCTTTTTCAACATTTTCTTTTTCTCTTTCATATGAAAAATTTGATAAAATCTCAACCTTAAAGATAATCTCGTAATAACTTTATAAATAAAATAAGAGAATTATTTTAAAAATAATTCAAATGCACTCTATAATTCTAATAAAATTATTCTTATCATCAAATATTTTATCTCCTACGAAATATAAAAGTATCCAAATTATACATCAACATGTGTTATTTTCTACATAATCTTTCTTTAACCATCAAATCTTTTCTACAATAAAAATTTCATAATAAATATATTCTCAATATCCTTCTTAATTTTTTTAGATAATCTTTTAAAAACATGTTTTATATTTATGTATCAAAATATAACAAATTCATGGCCTATTCATCAAAATATTTTATGTTTGGCTAAATTCCTGTAGTCATTTGTATTTATGTCATATAATCTTTCTATTATTATCATCGTTAAATACTTGTAGAAAAGAAAGTTTTTTAAAATTTTTTGACAACTTTTACAAAAATAAAATAATTTTAATAAATTAAATTTTATATTTTTAAAAGAAAAAGAAAAAGAAATAATTATATAAAATAATATTAAATAATAATATAAAAAATTATAGTTTCAAAATACCCGTGTCCATGCTATATTATCTACTCTCTAATTGTCAAGGTTGTCTAATTTCCACATGACTAGACTGTCTATTATATTCACGGGGCGTCGTATCACCGGTAGTCATCACTCTACAATACACCTAACATATTTTACCCAAAATATTTTGTTTTATATTTATATTTATATTTATATAACATTAATAAAAGATCTTATATAATTTACACTTTGTACTATTCTGAATCATCTAACTTTATATTTTTATATTTTTAGACAACTAAATATATTTTCATTTCTTTGCCTTAACTAATATTACATTTTACATTTTTTTATTGTTTAAATTTTTTATTGAATCCTTAAATTTTTATACATTATCTAACATGTCTATTCTTAAAAATATTTATTATTTGTTTCCTCAATTTTTAAATCTCTTATAATAATTTATATATATATATATATACATATATTTATTTTGATTACCTTAAAAATACAAAAACAACACGCATCCATATGTGTGGATCGCGAACTAATTTGAATAGAAAAAACATCTCATAATTAAAGAAAAAAAAGTTAAATTATATTAGATTTTATTTTTCGTCTAATTAAATTATTACATCATAAACACGTGTAGCAGCGTGTCCTTCTTGTGTTGGACTAATAGCAATACCTGTTACATACAGTCTTTATATTTCGAGCGTTTTCTAGAACCAGCTGCATCGTTCTCCTCTGTTCTCTCCATAACTACTCCTATCTTCTTTCTCAGGTAAGAAAAATCGCGTTTGGGAGAAAGGGAGGGAAAATCCAAAGCTAAGAAACAACGGAACTGAAATCTCTCTCGTGACTACCTAACGATGTCTGCATTCCCATGGAAGAAGATGTACGCGTTTAACGAGGATCGTCTCGACAAGCCTCGTCGTTTCGGCGTCACCGAGATTCCATTCCCCAAATTCAGTCCTTTCTCCGGCAACCCTCTTCAGGTAACACAATTTTCCTTTCACTTCATCACAATTTTTTTTCTCCAATTCCACTCACAAGGTTTGCTTTTAATTACTACTATCCGTTACCATGTTCCCTATGTCGCTACTATTTTGGTTTTTTAATTGACCTAGCCGTAATTAGTTGTGCTATTTTGGAATGTCTATTGCAGGATATTTTTGAGTCTAGGGGGGATTATGTTGATGGACTGAACTTATCTAGAGGTTCTTACAGCAAGATGCCAAAGGCTACTATCAAGCAAGTGATTGATCTAGCCCATCAGCACGGCGTTTATGTTAGTACTAGTGTTTGGAACGAGCACCCGATTTCCATAACTCCGTCAGATTTCAAAGAATACGTGGAGGTCTCTGCCCGGCTTGTTCAGTAATCAATTTTGTTATTGCTTTTGTTATTTTTTGTGATGAGTTTTGTTTTGTGATTGCTGGAGTAGTGGTTTGGTTGCATGAAATTTTTGTGTTATTATAGGAATGCAAGCAGTTGGGGTTTGACACAATTGAGCTTAATGCTGGTACACTCGGGATTCCTGAAGAAACCTTTCTGAGATTTGTTCGCTTGGTCAAAAGTGCTGGTCTGAAAGCTAGACCTCATTTTCAAGTGAGGTTTAATGAGTCTGATATTCCCAAAGGTGGTCATAGGGCCTATGGAGCTTATATTCCCCTCAAACCTAGATCATCTGGTAAGGCCATTTAACTCTGCATTTTGTGCACGTGCCTCTCTCTCTCAAGGTGGAATTAAACATATTTATGCCTTCTTATACTGTATTCTGGAATCTGAATTGTACCAATAAGGTATATACTAAGAAAGTAAAATTCTATATATAACAAGTGAGGTGATATAATCTTAAGAGTTTAATGGTATGGCTTTAAAGATAGTTAATGCAGTAATTAACAAGTCTAGATAAAATGATTAGTGATTGGATGAGATTGCTAGACTGCTTTACATCATTATTGCAAAACCTATTTGTGATACTGCTTGCTGATATAATTTTGGTGAGTGCCGCAAGGGATTCACTAATTCGATGTTGACAAAGATGATATATGTTATTGTTACATAATGTATCATACATGGATTGTCTGTTCCTTTCAATGCATATAACTTGCATCAAGTGACGAATGATGAATTGAGGCTTGGTTCCCAATCAAATGACATGCAATGTCAACTGAAATCAAGATTATGATAACAAATATATTCTGAACTTGTTCCTAAATTCCATCAATTTATTAACAAATATATTATGAACTTTGTCGTAAGAAGGTTGCTTAATCAGCAGTTGAAAGGGGTTTTGATTCCAATTTGGAAAAATTGCTTAATCAGAAGGATGAATGTAGATGATTATACCTATTACGGATTCCTTCACTTTGTGAATGTATATGTAGCATCAAAGGGTGGAGGGGGAGGTGGTGGTCCAGTACCGTATTATGTATCTTTATTTGAATACGTTGATGCTGGACATATTAATAGTTTTAAGCGCTACTATTTTTTGTTTTGAACGGTGTTATGAAATTCTCAGTCACTGCCGAAGGTTGATTAGCATGAAAAATGTAGAATCAACGCAATATATTGGTTAAACCTTGGTTGAATTTTTTTCCCCAGAATTTGTAGAAGATGTGGATCTCTTAATCAGAAAGGCCGAGAGATGTCTGAAAGAAGATGCGGACATGATAATGATTGATGCTGATGGTGTTAGCCAACATGCTGATAAGATGCGGGGAGATATTGTTGCCAAGATCATAGGGCGCCTTGGTCTTGAGAAGACTATGTTTGAAGCATCAAATCAGAGAATCTCTGAGTGGTTCATCAGACAATATAGTCCAAAGGTAAATGCTCAACTAAATAATTTTATTTAGTTACAGTTACTAGACAAGAATAAAAACCTATGTTACAGATTTTGGCATTATTTTTCCGCTTTGTTCAGGTGAACCTCTTCATTGATCATTCGCATGTGCTCAACGTGGAATGCATCAGAGGACGCAACTCGGGTAGCAATCATGCTTTTGTCTTTGGCCCTTCATCATTTTCTGTTCTAAGGTGAATGGGAATTCGTATATCATACTAGTATCCGCTGGGATTGTTTTGTTTGTGTTACTATTACAATACAAGTCTTGAGTTGGTGTGTTAGTATTTCCTTTAACGAGTGAAGATTGGGGAAGTGATGATGGAGACTGAAGTAAATGTAACATTGTCTTCCATGGAATTTATTTCCCTTAACTCTGTCTTGGATTATTATTCATTGAAAAGACACCTAATCCTAAGAAATAATAAATGTCGATGGAGATAGAATACAAGAGAACAGATAAAAATAATTCGGTATTAATGTCATGATTTTTTTTTTTTTAATAAACTCGTAATTATTTACCTTATAATATAGCAATCTAAATTATCCGTGATAATTCAAATTTTGGATTGACTTTTATTTTTCTTGTCAATCTGGAGGTTCAAGGCTTTAGCTGCATTTTTGGGCCAATACAGAGTATTTTTGCTGTGGTCATAGGGGATAATTTTTAGTTGGCACTCGCCTATTGGTTTAGTAGTTTCTAAATTATAAAAATTAACCTAAAACTATAAAAATGTTACTTTATTATTGAAGTTAATAGATGTTAATTATTTTTATTGGTTATATTTTGTATTTCAGAGTGGTATTTTTCTTTTTAAATTTAAAATCAAGTTAACTTGTGCTTGCTTTTGGGAATTGGTTTAATGCGTTATTCCAAAAAAAATGATTTTGGTGTTATTTGTGTTTTATCATAATAAATTTTAAGAATGACAAAGATGATTTTAGACATTTTGCTGGAATTGAACCACATTACTTAGGCATGATTATTGTTTCTACTAGATTGATACAATTATTATGTCCACCCTTAATCAATATAAGAATTTAGTTTGTGTTGGGCAATGAAACAATTATTATAGTCTATTGATGTCACCATTAATCATGGCTCAGAATTGCAGTCAAACAAATAATTTAACATGGTAATGATTATAACCTAGGATCCCAAATATAATGGGTAAACTTTGGTTTCGTCCATTGAAATTTTTTGTAAACTTATACTTAAAATATTTAAAAATTGTTGTCTAGCTGTGGTTTCCTTTTTTTCTTTTGTAATTGTAAAAAGAAAAAAACAGCAGAACACGCAAATGTACACCAATATCATTTAGTAAATTTATAAAATGAAATTTATGTAGTGATTCTTTATGTAATAAAGTTAATTTAAAAATTATTTAGCAAAAAAATTTGTTGAAGAATCAAGAATGTAATGCTGATAGTTTTAATTTTTCCAGTAAAATAAGCGTTCTGTATTTCTTTAATAAATTCCAAAGTTTCGGTATCATAAGATATTTTCTGTTTAACTTGTAATTATTCAGTAAATTACTATTAGAATAACAATACCATACTATTTGTTAGTGTAACCCTGAAAAAGAAGACTATAAGTAACTTTTAAAAATTAATAACGGTAATTAAATATTATTAACTGATAACATTCTTCAATTTATTGTCTCGATGCGCTGACATAAATGCTTTAATTACAGGTTTAATACGGTAGCTTGCGTCTATTTGTTCTATAAAACTCTTTAAGAAAAAATTATTTATAAATCAAAAAAATAGAATGAGTTTATTCACAAATAGTCTATTAGTTTTTTTTTTTCAATAATATTTATAATTTTTCCAACTGTGTATTAATTAATTTTATCTATTTTTTTTCTAGATCTAGTTTGGTTGGATAAGGGACCACAAAATTCTTTCAAAACTTTTGTATTAAATTTTTCTTTCACGCTAAAAATTCCTTCAACGTAATTTATTTAATGGCATTTATTAGCAATTTAAATTAAACTACACAATGAGTAATGGAAATATAGAGCTACTAATTTTTTAAAAGAAAATATATAACTAGTTAGACAAATTTGGAAGCTGTGAATTGATTTAAAAATAGAATTCTCTTAATTTTTCTATTGAGTCTACTTAGCGTAAAAGGCCGTTTAACGTTATTGTTTGAAGATGGTTCCTCTCACATGGAATCACACTCAACACCAAGAGCACATTACTCTGTTTTTTGGATCTATGGTTGTTACATTACAACCTTAAAGCTCTTCACGAAAGAAGCGTTTTTTCACGACCTTCGAAATCAAGGGTAACGCTTTTTTTTCTTCTCTCTTATTCACTCCTCTAACCTCCTCATCCATCATTTTTAGCCTTTTTCCGCGGATTTTCCGATCCCGTGTCTTATTTTTAAACCCCCCTATCTTGTTACGTAGGCATTGACAAAGGGGGAATTTTTTTCCCCTACATTGGAGCAATTAATTTTCCCAAACCAACTAACTGTTTTGGTTCAGGTGCTCTTTTGTACAAGGTTCGTTTAATTTTCAGTACGTTCTTCACCATTTATTTTTCTGAGCTAGTTGTTTAACTTTTGCGTTTTGCATGATTGGTAATTGTCTTGTTTTGATTGGGATGTGGGTTGCATAAGATTGGATCAATGGGGTTAAAGTAATTAGGAATTGCCACCAGGGTTGTTCTGAGAGTGGGTGATGTTTGTGTTGAATCTGCTATGCTGATTGCTGAGGAATGCAACCGTGTTGAGGCATTGTTTTGATTTTTTTTTGTGGTGTGCTACTGTTATCTGTTGAATGTTAATTTACTTTTCCCACATGTTATTGCAGTTGTGGTTGTTAGACTAGGTTTGGGATTAAAAATAATTGATGAAATAGAAGGAAAATAATGGTGGGATTTATTGTGGATTGTTTAATGTGAGTGCAAGCAACCTGATAGTGTTCTCTTCTAAATTGCATGTCTACTAGCCTTATTTTAATGCATTCGGGAGGACCAAAAGTCCATGTTTTCTGAACATGCTATTCTAGCAATAATTGGAACATTAGTCTCATATCTCCTCTTTTGGCATTACATTGCGTAACGTTGAGTTATCTCTTTTGATTGTGTTTTTTTCTATTTACAAAACTTTGTTGTCGAGTGTAATTCTGAATGGTCTTTCATACAGAAGCTGTTTAACTCAATCTATGATATGATAGTTTATGCCTTCCAAAATAAGAGTTTTTCTTGGTTTTTATTGTGATTGATTGGACTGCTTTCACCATCTTGTTCTGTTTGTTTTGTTGTGGGATAGTGCTGCAATTTAGTTGGTGTTACATTTATTAAATGTGTGGGATTTTCTATTTCCATATAGGATTTGCCAAAGAAGCAGGTGTGTAACCCGTAGAAATTATTTTCAGCATACACTCTTGCATTTGAGGTGACAGACGTTGATATTTATTAGTTCGCTTGTATTTGAGGTTTGAATATAACTTCATCACAGAAACCGTAACTCTCAGGGTATGCAAAATTCGCCTTCTTGCTTTCTGTTTCTGATGAAATGAGTCTGAACTCGTGGCTTTATTTATTTACAGCGGTGACACTCTTCTTGATTATGCATTAACATTTAGTTATTCTTTATTGAATTTAAGCAGAGATGATAAAAGTTTCCTTTTGTTAGGGAAGACGTTCTTCACTCAGTTTGAATTTCCTCCACGCTTCTGCACGAAATGTGAATCTAAATTTCATGTAGGCATATAGGGAGCATATAAATGGAAATGTAAATCACATATTCACATGAATGGTTATCTGGTAGTAGTTCCTTTTATGTTTTCACTTTATACCTCTCTTATATTGATTACCAAGTATATGTTATCCACCACCCAAAAGAAAAAAAAAAACATAAAAAAAATTCAAGTGAATGGATATAGTCCTTTTAACTCAATTATTTTTAAATTATTTTGACATATCAAACATATTTTCACGTTGATACTGAAACGAGAACATGTTAAACGATGAAAACGTAACATGAAACATGTTTGACATGTAAAATAATCACGTGTGTCATTAAACTTTCTGAAAAAGGTATGTCAAGGCTAATAATATTCCAAATAATACAGTTTTTGATTGAATCCAATAAAGTTGTATAATCCATATAGCTAACTAACTGCATCTAACGGGATAAAACTACTATTGTTGTTCATATTGTGTGTGCATTGAATTTCCTCTCACTCCTGCTAATTCTGACATGTTGTACACATTCAGGAAGTGAGTCCTAAGTAAGTCATTGTAGAAGCCATGGTTCTAGACTCCATTTTGTCTACCCCTGTTCTGAGGTCACCATCTTTCAGGAGGCAGTTTCAAAAGAATGAACTGGGTAGTTGGTCAGCATTGATGAAGAGGCACCTCTTCCTCTTATCTGCTCTTGCTCTACTAACTGTCCTCTGCAGCATATATCTATATTTTGCGATTACTTTAGGGGCCACCGACTCCTGCTTCGGATTGAGTGGATCTGAGAAAGTTTCCTGTCAGATGGATCTTGTTAAGGAGATCTCTGCAGCCAGTGGTAAACTGAAAAGGCTGAAGCAATTCTGATTTCAATACAACTCATGGAAACTGTTTCTATCATTCCCTTTAGGTGACATGAAATCGAAATATAATTTTTCGACTCAATGTTAGTATTATATGTATTATTTATGTTAGCATTTTGTAAGCCAAGGTGTACACAATGCATGTAGAAAGCAATTTCTTGATTGCTAATTCCAGGGGTTGCTTTATTGTACCCAATACAAGATCATTGAGCGTCCTACCAGACCAAGTGAAGCTTGAGTTTTAACAAAGTTTATTTGTATTGACTACTTTGAAACTTCATGTTTCTCTTTTTGTGTGATGCTGTTGATTCATTTTCAAACAAGAACAGAAAATTTGTATAACTTTTCCAATGAATTTGAGAATGATCCCAAATTTATAAATAAATTATTTAATTTAGACTTTTTACCTTTATTTTTCTTTTAAAATGCTTTCTTAATTTTAATTTAATAAGATGTGACTTCTTAAACTTGTTTTCCTTTTATCTTTATTTATAAATAAACAGCTTATCTTTTATAATTTTTATAATAATTTAAAATAATACTGTGTCATTATATAAATTATCTAACTACATAAAGAAAAAATTCTTAATTTTGTACACATTTTACTTTATGAAATATCTCTTAAAATATGTATTTGTTTTATTTTCTATCGTTAGAATTAGTTTGCTTCCACTCCTCACTCTCTTTTTTTTTTTTGTAAACTTTCAACTTTTCTCTGTTCGGTTTTCTCTCCGACGGAATATTTTAAATTCGTTCAATGCTTAGATAAAATTAAAACAAGATAAAAAGAAATAAATAAATTATACAATACATATTATTAAAAAAGTATATTACATTTAACCTTAATATATATCTTAGAAAAAATTATTAAAATAATTTAATTTTATCTCAATAAAAAATGCGGATGCCGTTACATTGTTGTCTTGTTTTTCAGAGTAATTTTAGAATATAAGTTTTTTTTTTAATAATTGGGGAAACGCAGCTGCAAGAGAGGACCTTCTTTCGAAGGAATAGTTGTGTTGGGGCAATGGCGTCCTCGGAGGAGAAGGAAGCTTCAAGCTCCACCCCTAATCGGAAAGTATCGTGCACTGCTAGCTTCGACGCGCTCTGGTTCTGCTACTGTAATACCTATCTCCCAAAAACCTAAATAAATCGTGTCTTTTTCAATTGGGTCATCCAAGATGCCGTAAAGTTTGTGTCTTTCATGTTTGCAGCGCCGGTTCATCAAATGCAGCAGTATTACAGGCTTGGCGTTCTTGACAATTGTTCCCGCCAATGGAAAGCCATGGTTGATTGCTTAATGCTCAAGACCAAACCCGCATCCGAAGTTCAGGTTGTCCCCTACTTCTTCCTCATTATTTGATTTCACCAGTTGTGTTTATATTCTGAGAAACTTTTAGGTGTTGGATTTATGTCTTCTTTTTTTCTGTCATGCTTTATCATTCACTTGTGAATCTGATGTTGATGTTATGAGCTTTTGAAGAGGGTGGATGGTTTTTGAGAATTTAACCTCCAAGTTTAATTTAATGGAAGTGAAAAAGAAAGGAAGAAAAAACTCCTTTTAAAATGAGCATGTAACGTTATACCTACCCTTGAATTCAGGGAGTTAAGATATAATGCATTTCAATTTTAATTTGAAACAAATACGGCTCATGTATCATATCATTCTGTAGTATTCCTGTCCTATAATGTTATGACTAAACCACCATAGTATGTGTTCATGAGATTGTAAGCAACTAAGCACAATGCTCCCTAACTTTGTAAATACCACTTTAGTTCTTAATGACAGTATAAAAATGTAGTTAGAAAGGTCTTAACGTGATTTTTGCTTACAATGTGATCAATGCTTACAATCTCATTTACCAATATGATGGGTTGTCGTTCTTTTTTTCATTTTTAATGTTGCATTGCTTTTTAACTGAACTTCTCCAACTTGTTAGGCACAGCCACCTTATTTTTATGCTGGAAAAATGATGTAGAACAATGATGTGAAAATATCAGGGCTAAGCATAATCTTGAATAGGCCTGAAAGTACTTCTGTTCCTGGATTCTGCCTCAGTACAACAGCTGATGTTTTTTTGTTGCAGTGAGATTTATTGGATCGAACCCTTATCAGGCCAAAGTTATACTTATTAGTGACGGAACTCTTTCTATTTATAGAGTAACAACCCAAACAATTAACATTTGCCGATAAAAAAATAAAAATAAAAATGGTGTTTTGCAGTTGAATGAATGGTGAACAACAAAGCACCGTGAAATAAACAAGAACTTTAGTTGTAATTTTGTTAATAATGCATGGTTTAATTGTTCTGCCATGACAGTTTATCTGGCTTTTTCCTTTGGGTAACACATTATAACTCCTGGGTGCAGGAAATTCTGGAAACTGAAGAGAAATCAAAGTCAAAGTCACACATCTGGACTTTTCGGACACCAGAAGAAGCTTCTTACTACTGGAAAGAACTTTATGGTCATTTAGACGACGAGCCTGAATGATGAAAATAAAATTGTGCAAATAAATGTCATTTAGTACGTTCTGATTTTGCCAAATGTCATGATTGTGAGGATGACACTATTAGAGATCAAAGAAATCCATACCAAGGTGAAGAACCATGACAGTGAGTTTTATTTTCCTTATTGTGCAGTCATCACTGAGTACTGCATTTTGAATTTTGGATTACTTTGCACATTGAGTTTCTAATAATGATTAAAAATTGTAGTGGCTCTTTTGAAATACTGCATTAGTTTTAAGGCGAGGCAAAGCTTTTGAAGTAGAGGGGTACAAGATCCATTCCTTCACTCACCAGACTTTTGGATCTAACACCTATTTGCCCTCAATTGAATCAAAAGAACAAAGTCACAGCACAAGATGAGAACTTAAAGGATTTTTCAAAAGTTTTGTCTCTCGGCATGTGAAAAATATATATAAAAAATTGGATATATTTTCTCACTTCACGGTAAATGCTTCTCAGTATTCTTGTGGTGCTACTACACGGACACCCAAGCTCCTTATTGGATTAAGAAATGGATTTTGCTAAGGGTTGTTCTTTTAAGGGGCTCTCGGCTGGTTGAATCATATCATATTGTTCGCATTTTGATATGATAGAAGAGAGATTATCAGAGATTTCTGTGTTGCAAAGGCACAAATATGGACCATGAAAGAATATAAATTAATGACCAAGTTAATTATTCTCGAAACTAATCATTATTCATATTCCTATAACATTTTCCCAATATGCTTCACCATAAATGGTAAAATTTTGGAATAAAAAATTAGAGACATTTGACAAAGTTTCACCACAAACAATATTTTTACAAAACTTTTAGGATATAAATAGAAAATTTGACAGAGTTCAGTATTTGTAAACAATAATTATTCTTGTTATCGTCTTCTTCAAGGAGTGTCATAGGTTAATGAAGAAGTAGTTGTTGCAATCGTTTTTCTGGTTGTTGAATAACTTTGAACTTATCTTGAATGCTTATTTCTCCTTTCGTGCGTCAAGCTTTTGATAGTGGAGAAACATTGAATACGCTATGTACATCATAAAGATAAATGGAAAAATATAGGACAAGACGTATATACATACATGCACTTAGTCATATTTTTTACTGAGTCTTAACTTTAAAATATATAGGAGTGCCAACGTGGGTTTGGCTCGATGGACCGACCTGCAGGTCTACCAAAAAAAGTGAGGTGGGTCAGAATATTGAATCCGCTGGCTCGTAAAAGCCTGACCTATGAAAGCTCGTAGCTCGTTGACCTGCATAAATAAAAAATTTGCATTTGTGTATATACTTTTTTTTATGAACTTTTGCATGAACGTTCCAAATTCTTGTATGACTAAAAAATACAAGTATTATATATTTTTGAAAGTGTTAAAATTTGAAGAATACATCGTGTATGTCAAAGTATGAATATAATGAAAATGTTGAATTATCAATTTATCATCCAACTCCCCAAAGTTTTTGCTTAATTTTGTGAACTTGTTAAAGTTTTTCAATTTGTTGAACATTGAAAGCTTTATCATAAGTTTTTTTTTTTTATAAAAAAAAAGGGTGGACTGACCTGTGGGGCTGACCAAACTTTTCAGCCCATGTTGAAAATGTAGGCGGGCCAGACCGGCCAGCATTGCCACCCCTAAAAATATATCTCCACAAAAAGGTTTATTTCATCATTTTGTTCCATAATTTATTCATCTTAATTTCTATAAAAAATATAAAAATTTACTTAAATATAAAAGAATCGGAAAGAAGAGAAATAGAACCCATAAAGTTAGGATGAGAAATAGAACACACATAAACAATGGCAACCAAAAGGTGAATGCAAAAGAGTTCTATGCAATAAGATCGAGCCACTTCAAATCCTGAGAAGTATTTGAGTTCTATTGATCCTTTATTTTGAAAGTGTTGTGAGGAAGATATTTAATCTTCTTTATCTCTCCTGGAGAATCTCCTACTAAGATAACATAATCTACATAGAAAAGATGAATCATAAAAGTGGTAGAATTTTTTTTATGAAAAGAGAGTAATCAGATTTGATTGAGTGAATCCAATAGAGATGAGAAAAGATGATAATTTGGCAAACCATTGTCTTCTGGCTAGTTTTAATCCATTCATGGATTTACTACGTCTACAGACATGGTTTTTCGTGTTACTAAGCCCAGGAGGTGGTACCATATAAACTTCTTCATTTAGATCCCACAGAGAAAAGCATTGTCCATATCAAACCGATTTAAATGTCATCATTTTACAACTACCATAGCTAAAAGAAGCCTTTAAGTAAGTTTAGCCATAGGAGGAAAAGTACCCAAAAAATTTATTCCTTCAAGTTGGTTATATTCCTTAGCAACCAACCTAGCGTTGTATCTTTCAATAGTACAATCTGATTTATATTTAATCCTATAAACCCACTTGCTCCCAATAGGGGTTTTCCCCGAAGGGAGATTAGTGAGATACCATGTTTTATTATCTTGCAGAGCTTTTATCTCCTTGTTCATAGCATCTTCCCACTCTTGTTTTCTACTAGCTTCAACATAATTTTTGGGTTCATTATTACTAGTTATAGCAAGAGTATATTTCAAATGCTTGTTGGACAAAGAATCATATAACAAAACATATGATATAGGATAGGCAATTTGGTAAATGTTTTTATTTTGAATAGAACTTTCTTCAATAGTAAGCAAATGATCAACCTGGTGATGGTGTAAGACCCGAGAAATTTAAATAATTAAATAAATAATTATTTAATAAATGCGGGTAGTGAAAACCTTTATAGCATTTAATGCGGAAAATTACTATGTGGAATAATACTAGCTTAAATGATTGAGAGTACTTGATTCTTTCGAGTCTTGTGTATGCCAATTAGTTGTTATTTTAATAACATGTAGAATTCAACAAAGGTTCATCCATCATGCATAAAACTACACAAAATCAAAGGTGCACTTCAAACCGAAACCACATAATTGCAGAAAACGAACCAATCCAGTTCGTGTTGCCTGGCGAACCCTCATTGCTGCTAGGTGGTTTCTAGGCAGAACCCAAAAACTTAGTTCAAACACCATGCATCGCCTTTTGCCTTTATATACATCATACAATTATATGATATTAAAGATTAAGGAACAAAATGTAGCTCCCCTAACCTGGAATTTCCATTCCAAAAGTGCTATTTGAATCCTTCCTTGCACCACAATTGATCTATCCTTTGATCTCCACCCTTGAGCACTCTTTTCAGTCTTCTAACACTCTCCTAAGTTCAGTATTTAGGGTTCTAAAACTCTCTTTTAGCAGCCACACGAAAATGCATTTACAAGAGCATCACTCTCTTCCCTCTCATCCATTATTAGCCTCATTATTTCCCCTTTAATTGTCCAAAACGAAAATCAATTAAGGAGAATGTTAATGTTTATTCAATTATCCATTACTTGGTGGTTTGTCAACCTTTATGCCTTCTCTGTAGACGGCTAGGGTTTTCCTTAGGGTTTCCTTAGCTTAAAGAAAAAAGACTACTTTGCACTAACCAAGGTTCAAACACACTACCACCTGTTTACCATGCAATACACAACCAACAAGCCATCACATGCTTATTGATATTTTATGCACACATGTGCTTATACATCAAGTCACGTGTTCATATCTCCACACCAAAACAAAATCAAATAATTAAATAACACCATAATGACATACACACGACTCAAACTAAACTCCTCTCCACACATTCAAGTACTCTCAACCACTTGAGCTAGTACTATTTCTTGTCTTATCTCTCCGCATTAATTAACTTAGAGATTTCCTCCATCGCATTTATTAAATAAATAAATATTTATTTATTTAATTTTCTCGAGTTTTACACTAAGCCTTAAATGAAACCCACCTAGGGAGGAAACCCCTACAGTTTGAGCCACAAGTGCACTACTAAGCACTGTCTTGGACAATTTATAAAAATAAAGTTGTAACCCTATTTAGATAGACTTCTGGTGAGGGCTCTTTTGAGAGACTCTTAGAGAGCTTTTCTAGACATTTTTCCCTGTACTTAGTAAACATCATTTGAGGGTAAAAGAGAGGATGACTCTTCGATATGTTATGTTATTCTCATCTAGTATGAGGAGCTAAATCTCTTTAAATGTTGAAGCAAAGGTGTAACCCCTTGGAATTCTCTTGTATTGGTATTGTTTCATTTATTAAAAAGTATGCTTTCATTACACGTTTGTGAATTAGTTTATGCTTATTATTGGACAAACTGATCACTTGTCTTATCTCACTGGCTTGAGATTAAGTGTGAATTAGTTTCAAGTTGTGATCTAACTAATTCTTCTCTTGCTTTTAGATGCTAGGAATAAATCTAAGACTCTAGCTGGTTATAGAGTCTTGATCTTAATGTAGGTGATTCATTCAAGCAGCCTCTAAGGAATCATACTGAAGTTTGACGATCATATACTCTAGGTGCTAGGAATGGACCTAGAGTTACATTCAAAGAGGACTCCCAAGATATGATTGATTGTATCTTTAAAAATATTATATGCATCAATACAAGAGAGGATAAAGTGGTAAAATATAGCTTTAACATGACTTTTAAGTTTGATTAATACTATTTTTTACATCAAATTTGTTTTTATATTTGTCATGCAACTCAAACACTGTTTTATTCAACTCAAACTAGTTAGACTCTGTATTTTCTACCAAATTCATGTGGATATGACACTGATTGTACTACAAACTATCAGTGTACTTGTCGACAAAATTGATTGTATTGGAACATTAACATATAGGCGTGTTTAGGGTAGTATTCGTCCACCATGTGGTTCATTTTGTTGTAAAAAGAGCATCGCTTTCTGTAGTTGGGGTTTCTTCCTCACCCTTCCCCCTGTCCTCGCCAACTTGCTTTCATGTTGCCTTATAATTTCCAGGTTATTTGTTCATTTTGTTTCCATCCACCGAGTCTTTATGAAGTATTTGTTAACAACTTACTTTCAGTAGACACATTTCCAACAGCCGTAAGCTGACGTTCTTGTTGTAAAACCAGGGAAAACACTTTGTTGATACTTGGAAGAGGCTCGATGAGATGAATTTGAGTTCTAACCGTGTTGTACACATCATTTAACCCCTTGAGTAAACATATAATATATTCTATTTCTCTGTTTTCGACAAAGAATTTCGCAATATCACAAGTACACGAACAACACTAGATGTGTCTTAGAAATTCTAGTTCTTACCAAAAGAATCTTTAACTCAGTAAAAAATTGAACTTTAACTTGTTCTTGGAAAGGAAGATATGTTTTGTACTCCTGCTCCAGGAAGAATTAGTTAGTTTCATTTAGGAATGGAGAAACAAGAATGAGTCCTGGATTTTGGAGCTTAAGGGATTGAGAGATTGATCCATAGTAGAACTTGCAGGGCTTGATTGCGTAACAGCAAAATCCATGATCAAGAAGAAAATGACGAAACCAGAGGTAGGTAGGTAAACAAGATTTTCTCATCATTCTTATTTTACATCCACCCAATAAGCATCTCAACTCTATCTTAAATAAGTTTAGGAAAACTCCAACACATAAAAAAAAAATGAGAATAATTATCATAAAATAATCACAAAATTAGACTCGATCCAACTCTCTATATTTGGGTTGAACCTCTAGTAGGTTAGCTTAATCCCCAATTCACCGAAAATTAAGAGAAATTCACTTGTCATAAAGATAATCTTGAATCAAATTTTCAATTCTTTAATTAATTAATTAATTATATATACATAAATTACACAAGTGGTCAAACTTTGAGCAAAATTAACTCACTTTTTCTTTTTGATTTGTTTGGTCAAATTATCACATTTCATAAATTATGTCAAATTTATTTTAAATAAAAACTTCTTACCCAATTCAACCTCATTTCATTATATCAAATTTTATTATTATTATGAAATTAAATATAAATATTTTGTATAATTTTATTATAAATAGTTTTTATTTATTTTGTGGATAGTTTTATAATTAAAAAAATAATTAAGTTTAAAATACGGTCAAATAAAAAAATGATTACATTTAAAAACTATCATTTAAAGAGTCTATTTAATAAAATAATTTTTTTTAATTTAAAAAACTTTTATATACATAATCTATAACAATATATAAAGAGATTCTCTACTTTGTGTCTACATTTCATAATATCAATTATATCCTTTATAATATAATTATTTATTATTTTTTTATTCATCAACAATTATTCTCTCTATTCATTTATTTTATTTTTAGTAAATATAAATTTATTTTATATATTAATCCTACATTATATCTCTTCTAAATCCTACATTATATCTTTTGTTAGTGAAAAGAGTTGATCTCAGAATTTTTATCGCCTCTCTTCTAAATTCTTCGGACCAAATTTATATCATCATGGAAAAGTTTAATCTACAATTTTTTCCACACTCATTTTCAACTTTTACCGCAACTTTTATCATTAACCTTTAAGTTAAAATCAGAGAAAGAGAAAGATAGACCAATAATTAGTAATAAAAATGATTTCATTAATATAAAAAGATAAGTATGTGTGATCGATTATACTAATTGATCTGACACATTTATTTAAAAAACATGATTAATGATCGAATTAAGTTAATCACATATGCACATGCAGCGGCGAGGGATGAAGCCTTGACATTCGCCACCGGGATGACCTTCGTCGGCACACACAAAATTGCAGTGGTCACTCAGAAAGCATGCACCTTTGAAATGGGCACTTGGTGTATAACAATCTGCCTCTGCTATCTTCACACCCACATCTGATTCATTTCACATCATTTCATTAACACAATCTTATTATTATAATTACTTACACTATTAATCATAATACATATGAATATGCATCTTACCAGCACTTAAGACAACGACGAAAAAAAACATAATTGCTAGGGTTTTGGTCTCCATTGCACGCAAATTGTTGATGCTCTCGCTAATTCAAAGTTCAGAGTGATGAAATTGTTATCTTTCTCTTTGTATTTCTCTTTGTTTTGTAAATATTTCTTTGAAGCTACTTCTTTATATAATATGAGAGTTTGGTTCGTACAGAGGTTGTTTAACATTCAACGGAGCCTACGTTAGGAAGGTTAATTGATTAAACATATAACTGTAATATGAGAGAGAAAAATCTTCATTTCCACATTAATGTATAATATGTTTCTTAATTGATACGATAAAAAAAAAAAGTTATATTTGTGATTTATGGCTGACATTATTTGATATTCAAACAAATTTTATTTGAATGTAATAACCTTTTTAGTAAATTATTATTCATTAATTAAATGTCACCGTCATGGTGCTTAATTAAATATTATTTATTGATTAAATGTCATTTGTGATTTACAATATTTTTTAAAATTAAATATTATTGATAATTAAGTGTAATTAAAGTTTTTTAATACATTTTCTGTTGGTGTATGGTCGGATACGTCTCGGTCCAGTAAGTGAAATATGGTCGGGATCATCCCGGCCCGAGTGTGGGAGCCCTCACGCTCTGATCCAATTGTTGGAGCTTTAATTCAGCATCACGCAGACAGCCCAATAAGTGTAATGGTCAGGTACATCGTGGTCTTTTTGGCTGTATACATTCCGACTCAAGGGAATGGCAGGTGGAAAATGAGATTATGGCGCATGGGTGTGGAGGAGCAACGCGTAATCTTAGCTAAGAAAGGAAGGAGGTGATATTTGCAGAAGTACAGACGGGCAAATCCAAAAAGGAAGGAATTGATATTTGGAGAAGGACAGACTAGCAAACCCCAAAAAGGAAGGAGTTGATATTTGGAGAAGTACAGACGGGCTCATAAAGGAAGGAGTTGATATTTGGAGAAGTACAGACGGACAAACCCCAAAAAAGGAAGGAGTTGATATTTAGAAAAATATAGACGGGCAAACTCCAAAAAAAAGGAAGGAGTTGATATTTAGAAGAGTACATATGGGCAAATCCCCCAAAAGGAAAGAGTTGATCTTTGGCAAGGCAGCAACATGCAATCTCAGTTAGAAAGGAAAGAACTGACGCGTATAAACTTAGTCAGAAAGGAAAGAGTGGATCCTCGAATACAAACGATCCGCAAATAACAATAGCAGGTCCGTCAAGAAACTAGTATAAATTAAGATCTAGTGAACACGTAAAGGTATGCTTTTCTCACTTTACCAATTACATCTCATATCAATCAAATCACTATTTGACGTGAGCGTCGGAGTGTCTACAGGTATCCCACCCTCGGAGTACATTCGGCAGGGAGACCCAGGAGGAGTCCAGAGAGGAGTAGAGGGAGGTTCGACACAGAGGGTTATTGAGATTGTCTAGTTCCGTACTCAAATAGTATTGATCAGGTATATTGTCAATTAAACCTTATTTATTGATTAAATGTCACTTAATATTTGTGACAATTTTTAAATTAAAAATTAATTATTAATTAAATGTCACTTAATATTTTTGTTTCTTTTACAAAAATAGGTTATTTGTGACTCATGTATTATATAAATATGTCAATTGACTAATAAATTACGTGGTGGAGACGAATCATGCAGATTCAATACAACCTTTATATTAAAACCGTATGGCATGAAGAAGACTCTTTAAAATAAAATAAAAAAAAATGAAGTTATTATGATTAATAACGACATTCAATCTTATTTTTTTAGATTTTATAGAGAAGTCGTTCACAAGGATCCCGACATTCAATTCTTTTCATCTTTTCTATAATTTCTAAAATTTTATATGCATATTTTTTAATAATTTCATTAAAAATATTTTAAATAAAATTTTATTATTACATTTGATTACTACAATACTTATACATAAATTAAATACAGTAATATTTATTATTTTGAAATTTAAACTAAAAAAGTGTGTTACAAGAACCTATCCCAGCAGACTACATTGGTTCATCTCTAACTGTGGTCTCGTTCGAAGCATGTGAAGCGCCACATGAATTTAATTGAAAAAAACGTAAAGAGCTGGAACTGTGGAATTAACACTGTAATGGTTACGATGCCATTGAACAGTGTAATGGTTATTTTTTAGTTTAAATTTTAAAATAATAAATATTATTGTATTTAATATATATTGTAATATTAGATAATTTTAAAAATTATGAAATTAAAATTATAAAATTATATTTTTTATTTTATATTTAATAATTTTATTCTTATTTAATTATCTAATCATCTAATTTTATAATTTTAATTTGTTTTAAGAATAGATTTCATCAAATATAGTAAATCTTTGAAAGAGATCCTTGTCATTAAAGTATCATGTAACTAATAAAGTATTATATTGTAACATTTATGTAGGATGATAGTGTAAGGTAACCTTCCCTCCTCAAAGAATCATACATTTAAATTCTAACACCTAAAGACTCAGTTAAAAACTTTTAAAATTTTAAGAACTTAATATACCACAAAAATTTAACTTAATAAGAGCTCAATTGGAAGTTTTCAACTTTATGAGAGTCTAAAAACATAATTACACCGTCTTTATTAACTTAATGTGATTCATCCCGATAAATTGACATTAGCGTCATTTGGAAATAACCATCTATCAGCTCGATAAAGGACTTAATTAGTTATTTGAAAGTAACCATACGTCACTTCAATTGGGTCCTTATATCTTTTTTTAATGAGACAATATGATTCTTTTTAATGGAACAAACCCAAAAGTCACAATTGGATTCATATGTTCTTCTTCAACAATGAGTAAACAAAACCAAATATATTGGATCTATAATATTGGTTTTGCAGGAGGCGAAAATTGTATTGTCGACAAAGAAGAGTTAGAGAGGGAGAAAAGAATTTTGACTCATTACTAGAAATTTTCAAATTTTCTCATTTTTTTTCTTGTAAATTTGTTATAAAATTTGGTAAGAAAAAATTATTCTTTTTCTATTTTTCCTAAAAATTTTAATTGACAGATAATTCATTTGTAAATAATTATTTTCTAATGTTATTTGCAAGTATTTTTGACAAATGTTTTTGTAAAAAATGTTTTGTGCAGAATATTTTATACAAAAATTGGTATTTCTTGTAAATTATTGTTCATAACAAATTTTATAAATATTTTATAAAAAAAGTTAAAAGAAAATTGACAAAAAATGTGTATATTTTTAATAGTAACTCGCATGTAATCATCTTCTAGTAATATTAACATTGATTTCACGAAAATAACCACATTGTTTATTTAAACAATATAGATAATAATAATAATATAGAAAATTATATTATTATTATTATTATTATTATTAGAGCTGATAATAATAATAATAATAACAATAATTAAAGTTATAATTGATAATAATAACAATAATATAAAAGTAAAATAATAACTATCATGAAATGAAGTTGTAAATTCAATTTTAAATATAATAAATAAAATTAATATCACAATACGGTGCAGTTAATTGATTTTACAAAATAATTATAAAATTTTTAAAAGATTAAAAATCTATTTAGTAAAAGTATTTAGTACCAATTCAACCTCATTTCATTATGTCAAAATTTATTATTATTATTATTATTATTATTATTATAAAATTAAATATAAATATTTTTTATAATTTTATTATAAATAAATTTTATTTATTTTTTAGGTAATTTATAATTAAAAAATAGTTAAATTTTAAAAAATAGTAAAATAAAAAATTGTTAAATTTTAAAAATATCACATAAATATTAAACTTGATAAAATAATTATTTTAATTTAAAAAATAAAATTGAAAAATAAATATTGAATAAGAAAGGAAATCCATTTATATACATGATTATATAAAGGAAAAGAGTATTATTAGATTCAACTTGCATCGTTTAATCTTTGTTAAAGAGATAAAAATTAATATTTAATTGTTAAATTAAAGAATTTAATGTGATGAACTAAATGATTCATTTTAGATGATATATAATTAAGTTACTTGTTAACATATAACTTTTGGAAAATACTAATCAGTATCCTAATGACACTAGTTAAATTATAATTAATGTATATTGATTATATCATTTTTACATTAAAAACTAAAATAAATAATTTTATTAATTACAATAATATAAATGCATATAATATATTATATAAAGACAAAAATATCCTTTAAAATTTCTAAACAATAACTCTATGATACAAAATAAGTATTTTAGAATTTTTAACGTCTTTACTCAAATACAAGAAAAAATATCTCTTTAACATATTGCTTGCTTTATGTATTTATAATTAATAATTTCATATGTTGAAATATTTTTTGTTTCTTTAATATAAAAAAGATATTTTGTTAAGTTAAGAAGAATGTTGTAAAAGGTCGTCGAGAAGTCAAAAGAGAAAAAAGAAATTCAATGAAGTTTCAAATTGATACTTTAATTTTATTTTTATTTTTTTAAAAATGTTCTACACTATTTTTTTGTTGATTTTTATTTTATTTTAAACTTTTTTATGTTTAATTATATTTTTATTTCTAACGATATTAAAATATAGTTATTTAATTATTTTTTAACTTTTATTGATTAGCATTAAATAAAATATTAAATACAATTATAAAATATTTATTGACATTTTTATCTTTTAAATAAAATAGAACTGCATTAATTAATAGTTATTAGGTCAGATTTAATTTAATATTTATTAATAGTTATGGACTTTAAGAAAATTTAATATTTATTAATTATTTAATTATTCTTAACGACTGAGATACTGGTCACTAGGATCCATAACTTTTTACCTTAAACTAAATATCCAATTCAACAATTCAATCGATATTGGAACTAATATCATGTTGTTATAAATTAATGGTCGTCCATTGATTTATATAATTACTCATATGATTGATAATCATATTATTCATTACTCTTTATGTAATATTTTGTATTTACTATTTGATTTTATATCCTTTCTGGGTTACCATATTGTATCTATAAATAGGACTCGTCCTATCAGTAATAAGACACACATACAAACAGAAGTTGCTCCCTACTCTCTCATTCTCTATTCTT
>Ga0214544_1005305_pt1 | contig 25059 bp, 11 predicted proteins | sample CNSS3metaG_FD_160074 | JGI IMG/M metagenome (GOLD analysis project Ga0214544, IMG submission 160074) | Root nodule microbial communities from cowpea collected in UCLA plant growth center, Los Angeles, California, USA - CNSS3 | ecosystem: Host-associated > Plants > Roots > Nodule | place: USA... | reverse complement strand
ATATATATATATATATATATACACGTATATGGGTACAAATATCACCTTATTACAAACCAATTTATTAGGATTAAAATAGATTTAAAGTCCACTTCTTATCAGAGTTATCTTTAAGTTTATCATAGAGAAATTTGATATTTATTAGGTTTATTGTTTCATCCGTTAACGAATTGTTATCAGACCATCCATTAATATCTAGTTTCACATTTTGTGTGTGGTGAGTTATCTTTAAGTTTATCATAGAGAAGTTTGATGTTTATTAGGTTTATTATTTCATCCGTTTAATGAACCGTTATCAAACCATCCATTAATATCTAGTCTCACGTTGTGTGTGTAGTATCAGAGTTATCTTTAAGTTTACCATAAACAAATTTGATGTTTATTATGTTTATTGTTTCATCTGTTAACGAATTGTTATACCATCCATTAATATCTAGTATATAAATAAATAAAAATCTCATTCTACATTACAATCGTATAAGGTTGAATTTGGTTTCGTGTCAATTACCTAACATTTTTAAAATGATAATTAATATCCAAAACTTTTGGGAGGTCAAAACTTCATGCAAAGTGCATCTTTTGAAAACCAATGCAAGTACTTAATCAATTTCTTTTATCCCGAAATCTTCGAGGTGCATCTTAACCAAACCACAAAATATAGTACTAGGACAAGTAACGATGGATCTTAATTATAAAATGATGGCTCGTGCACCCAAAAACCCTAAAGTATGAAAAATAAATTGAACTTTACCACACACCATCAATTTGTTTGTAATTAATTGGAACTTAGGATCGTAAATCACGTGTACTGTTACATAAAATCTGAGCCAAACAGCTACTCTAGTTGTTATTTTAAGTTTGGTAGTGTTAGTAGGATCTAGAACGTGAGTAGGTGAAAGTAATAATATAAAAACCCATAATACTGCCAATCTGCCTAATGTGTATGGACTAATTAATTCAGTTTAAGTCGTTGGTTTGGGATTAAAAAATTGACGGATTAGAAGAAAAACAAAAATACGTGAAAATTAAATAAAAAAGTAAGTTTGCTTAATTGAAAAAAAAAAGGACTTAAAAGAGGCTAAATCTTAATTAGTTGAGTAATCATCGAGATTATTTATAAATTTTGTTATGCACCATGACATTTTTAACTTAATAAAAAATTTTCACTGACATTACATTTACTATTTTGCAATTTATTCTTTTTTTTTCTCAAATAAGTTCTAGACATTAATATAAAATTTGACATTTTAATTATATTTACATCTCAAAGTATATCAATACTTTTTTTACAAATATAAAATTTCATGTTCTTAATAACTATATTACATATAATAAGATAAATTATATAACTTAATTGACACGATTATTTTTTACACATTGTAGAGTCATGATTATTTCTTCCTAAATCTCAAATTTAATACGTAACTCTCAGTATAGTATTCCTTCCATAAAAATAACTATGCTTACCACATACCACATATTATATCACAATTGTATTATCATGGATTTTCATTTGTATATATTCACCCAAATCAATTTAAATGATAGTGAACTACAACTAGTTATATGTTTCATCATAATAATATTCAAATACACTATATTAATCAAATATAACATTACCATGAAAGATAAATAATTTTTAAATTTAAAAACTTTATTTTTCAATGTTTAGAAAATACCTTCTCGCTCGATCAACACTTGATTTTTCCAATGAATTAAGCACATATTATAATTTTCTCTACCACCATTCTACTCCTCAAATAAAGACATCAGCATAACTAGTGAATTTTAGTCACTTAATGTAAACTTAAGTCACTCAGTGGTCAAAGTAATCACCAAGCGACTAAACAATTGGAAGATTTTATACATGCAACATGCTGACCAAGAATTTACTTGCCTAGTGACCAAAATTCTCAAGTTTTCAATTAATTGAATTTTATCTAATGAAATTTGTTGCCTAATGACCAAATCATTAGGTGTTTTTATTTAAACAACTTCTCCAACAAATCCAAACACTAGGATTTTCACTTAATTAAATTTTGCCTAGTGAGAATTATGCTCGGTTAAGACTTTATATAATACATATACAAAATGTGACCAGGGGTCTAATTGGTTCAAACTTGGAGTTTTTTTTTTTTTCTTCATTTCTAGTAACTAACATGAAATATTTTGTTCCAAAATAATTGCAAGTTGAACTAATTTGACTTAATTGAAATATTTTCACTTTTCACTAAATAACATACAATAAATCTTTCATTTTAAATTCAATCATTTAAAACAAACAATTTCATCTCAAAATCAAACATTAATATTCAAACAACACACATTACTTACATAAAATCATTTATAGTGACCACATTACCTTCACTAGGGATGAACAAAAAATCTAATTTTCTTGATCCAATTTACTTTTGCTTCGATCTAATCCATTTAAAATCCATTTTATTAAAAATCTAATCCATTTAAAATCCATTTTAATGGATCTGGATTTCAATCTAATCTACATTTCATATATCTTATGGATTGGATATCCATTCTATAAATCAAGATTTTCAAATATGGATAATCCAAAAAATCCAAAAATTTCAATCCAAATTTTCAATTTAAATTTTTAGTTGGGTTAAACTAAAGGTGAGATGGAATAGGCTAAATTCAGATTCGGACAAGCCTTGCTCAACAACCTGGACGGACCAGGCAGACCCGACGATCAAAACGGGTTGGGCATGCCTAAAGACATGAACGAGCTAGGCGGGTTGACAAACCAAACGAGTCGGTCGGGCCCAATGACCCAAAAAAATCGAGTGAGCCCGATGACTCAAATGGGCCAGGCAGGCTCGATGACCCGAACAGACCAGGCGGGCCCAATGAATGGGCCAAGTGGGCTCGAAGACCCGAACAAGCCAAACAGACCCGATGATCCAAACATGCAAGGCAGGCCCGAAGACTCAGACGGGTCGTGCCCGATGACTTATACGAACTAGGCAGGCTCGACGACCCTGATGGATCAAGCGGGCCCGACGAATCAGACAAACTATGCCATACGACCCATATAGACCAGGCAGGCTTGATGCCCAAACAGGTTAGCGGGCCCAAAGACCCGGGTGGGTTGGGTTGGGTCGGCCCGATGATTTGGACGAGTTGTGCCCGACGACCTGTACAGACTAAGCAGGCCCGAGACCCTGATGGGCCAAGCGAGCTTGACGATCCGAACAAGCTAAGTTGTTTTGGCCTTAAGGACACAAGTTTTAGAAAATTCAATTTAAATTTCTTTTTGTAAAAAAATGGATTCTAGATTTTAAACTTGATCCAAATATTTTGATTAGATTTAAATCTTGACCCAAATATTTGGATCTAGATTTTAAAAAAATCCAAACTAGTTTTGCTGAAAAAATAGATTTGGGTCGAAAATCTAATTCAATTATTTGGATCTAAAATAATGTGGATTGGATCATTACAAATCCAATCCATTTCCACCCCTAACCTTCACATACATATATATGATCTACTACCCTAATGCACTATGAAAAACTTAACTAACTTTCTTTTTATGTTAAGACTAGTTTACTTAAGCTTAAGCTTTTAATTTTGTTTCTGTCATAACAAAGTTAAACAAAGTTAAACATGTACACATAAGACTCTTCAATGATCTAAGTTTTTAATTTCACTACTTCTTACAAGAAAGTTAAATATGTACATAAAACTCTGATTAATGATATGAACATACTTTTTGACCTTGAATTATCAAATATTCATTGTTATCCAAAACAACACATGCAAGTCGTATCCCAAGAATGCAACCAATTTCGTAAAACCAACTCAAAAGAAAAGGGCAAAAATGTCTACTCTTCACCATTATACCTAAGACAGGCTTTGATTTATGAAAAGATGAACAAATCATTAATAAATTAAGAGAGAATGTTGAGAAAGTAAAGATCAAAGAGTTTTAAAGAACCGGCGGTTTTTCTTGAATAAAATATGGTTAGTTAAATTCTTCTATTAAGCTTTATACTTAAATAATAAAATATTTTTACTTTATCTAAATTATATCACTTTTTACTCTTGAACAATTTACTAGATGCTTATAACAAGTCATCTTAGTTGTGCCTTTGATTTAAATAGAGTCAAGTTTAGTGGCGAAATTTGGACAAAAATTTTAGGGTGTCAAATTAGATTTTATATATATATTTTTTTCTAATTAAATAAAAAAATTCTTCATTTTCTTTGTTTAAATCATTTTCATAAAGTGATTTTCGTATGAATTTTTCAATTTATAATCTTTCTAATTTATTAAATTAACATAATAGGGATATTCTAATTTCTCATCCAATTCAAGGTTATTCAACTAATTCATTATGTGTAACGAAATTTGTAGTTCAACCCAAGATACATCCATACAATCTTACAAATTTTACCATATGCAATGGAAAACACTAAATTTCTAAATTTCATAATCTATGTTATACTAATTTCAGGAAAAATATAATTAGAGTTAGTGCCAATTTTATAAAAGTATCCTTACAATCATAAGTAGGCAAACTAATTTGGAAAAAAACTTAATTTAAGAAAATCATCACAATAGGAGAATTATAAACACATAAATTGTAATAAGATACTAACCTTGAATCATGAGAGATATTGTGCATTTTTCAATCTTTTGTTTCCTAATCTATCTCTTTATCTTTCATTATATTTTCATTATTTCTCAAGGATTTACTGTAAAAGAACCTCATCATCTATAATCATATATAAAGATGATTCCTCCTCTTTTGTGTCCACATTTCATAATACCAATTGTACCCTTTATAATATAATTATTTATTAAATTTTTTAAAATTAACGTTTATTTTTACCTATTTTCTATAAAACCGTTTATCTTTTTTTTATTCATCAACAATTAATTTCTCTATTCATTTCACTTCATTTTTAATAAATATAAATTTATTTTATATATTAACTTATAACATTACACTATTGTCACCAATTCTATCATATGTGTATACACAAACGTGATAGTGCCTCTGTGTACGCTAGTGAGTGATAAACCTATTACCTTGCATTAATCAATGTCCATCAAATTGGTTTTTATTTTATTTTTATACAATAAATATATATAAATTTTAATATGTAAATAAAATAGGTGATAAAATAAAATATTTTATTAAATTTAATATAAATAAAATAATAATATATAAATATAATTTTAAAAAAATATATATATAATGGTCCGCCATTGGTCAAGTTGTTAGAGTATTTAATTATTTCAATTTTGTGTTTAGCAACTAAAATCATATTTGATTGATAAGTTTGAAGAAGTAAAATGTTTTTTTCTTTTAAATTTGAGAGACTAAAAAGAAATTTATCTCAAATTATAGGAATTAAAAATTTTAAAATATTAAAATTTACAAGAAAAAAGTAGAATTTGTTGAAGGTAAACTATTTTGAAATTTTAATATTTTTTTAATAAGAAGTATGTTCATTTTATTACCACTAATAGAAATAGTTGTAGATAACTACATACTGTTACCTGCAGTTTTTGTAGAAGCATTATACGAACAAACTAAATTGTTAAATTTGTTAAAATATTTCAAAAAATATTGTTCCCAAGACAATGTTAATGTTTCGACGTTAATGTTTCGACCTCAAAGTTTTCGGTATCAATCACCACCACATACGAGGTATTTAAAAGCTAGAGTTTCTTCGTAGTTTTTTTTTTCTTAAAAAACTTAGAGGATTGTATGATGAAGAAGTACATTCAATAAGATTATTGAATGTACCAAAACAAATATAATATATTACTACATGAAAATGTCTTATTAACAATCAATTTTAATGATTAAAAGTTGTTAGTAACTATAGTAACTAATTTAGATACCAATTTATAAAATAAAAAATTATTGATTATTAAAATAATTACTATTATAAATAAAAAATTATAATTGGTCGTTAAATTGGTTACTAATTAATTAAAGATTAATTTAGAAATCAATTATTTTGGTAGAAAAAATCAAGATTGACTCAAAAATAAAACAAGTAAAGCACTCATTTTCATAAATCTCAACTTCTAAGCGATATAAGATTATTGAGTGTACCAAAACAAATATAATATGTCACTATAAGAAAATGTCTCATTAACAACCAAGTTTAATGGCTAAAAGTTGTTAGTCAATATAATGACTAATTCAAAAAATAAAAAATTATTAGTTACTAAAATAGTCATTATTATGAATAAAAAGTTATAATTGGTGGTTAAATTGGTCATTGATTAATTAGAGACTAATTTAAAAACCAACTCTATTGGTAGCAAAACCTTAGTAATTAATGTTTAGTAACGAATTTTCTTTTGTAGCTATTAAAAACCAATTTAGAGATCAATTATAATTTTTTATTCATAATAGTGACGATTTTAGTAACCAATAATTTTTTATTTTGTAAATTAATATCTAAATTGATCATTATAGTGACTAACAATTTTGTATCACTAAAATTAGTTGTTAATAAGGCATTTTCTTGTAGTGTGCAAATAAGTAAAAGTATAACATTATCTTAACTTATAATCATTTATTTAATAGGTTAATTTTCTTGAAGTGGTTTTATATGAAAAGAAAAGTTAAGTACTACATGATAGATTTTATGGTGAACTAAAATAAAATAGGGTCTTGTTAAAGGTAGTCAAAATCGAGATTTAAATTGTAAAAACGTAAGATTCTACGATGATTTTAAATCGTATTTATGATTTAAATTCTACGAATAATTGTAATATAATAGTATAGTAAAATCGTCATACAAAATCGTAAAATCACATAAATTTACGTTTTTTTGAAATTTTTTGTTGCACTGTCTTTTCACCTTCTTAAGGAAATGGATACAGTTTAAATTAAACCTAAACCCAACTAAAAAAATAAATTTACATGTATAGTCATCAATTTCATCCAATTATAAATTAATAAAATTGTTGTTAAAATTAATTTTTCAATTAAAAATTAATATAAAGTTTCAACATCACAACACCACCCAACTAAAAATTAATATAATTTTTTTCCTTCACTAATTTTGATACACGAAACATTTATTTTGCCTCTATTATTTCATTTCAATTTTCTTAGTGTCCCCTATTTTGTTATTTAAAATTTAAAATTAGATTAATTTCTACTTTCACTCAAAATCAATAATTGTTTTTTGGTAGAACAAGAGTTACTTTACACTCACAAAGTAAGAATTAAAAAAAAAAAAAACTCTAAAATAGTTCTCTCTCCTCCTTATTTACTAAAAACATTCACCCATATATTAAAGGTATTAAAGGTAGCTATTTTCTCCTAATAACACTAACACAATATGTTTTTTTCTTCTGCCTTCATCATTTTTATCTCTTTACTTTTCATTTGTGTCTCTAAGTTTATAAATTTATATATTCATATTATTTAAAAAATAAAATGCAAAAGCATACTTAATATCATAATGACTTGAAAAACACCGTTAATATTATAATGATTTAGGCTGCTTCTAACCCTCTTCTATTAATGTATTGATGTTGTTAGTATTATAATGGCTTGGTGCTTCTAACCTCCATCTAGTGATGTTGCCGCTGACAACTCACAAAATGTCCACTCTAAAAGTGCTTAGATTTGTGTATAGTATTATAATTTTGCTTACAATTTTATAATTTTGCATACAATATTATAATTTTAAATTATGATTTTGTACAAAATAGTATATAATATTTTATTTAATATTTGAAGGGTGTATTTCCTATCATGCAAAAGTGTTTAGAATGATAGATTCTGATTGTAAGTCAACCATGAGTTTCAAATGCAAAGATGAACATTTGGTTAGGTCAAACCTAAGGTGGTGATAAAGAAAACGATATTCTTGCTATCCTACATCTAGAGGAGGAGAATGCTCTTATAATAAGGAGATTATAGTTTTTATTTCAATTTGAATGATTTATATTTGATGAATTAAGCTTAATAAAATGTTGAGAAAGTGATGAATTTTGTAAACTTAACTTTGATTAAATATTGACAAGAGATTAATTTTATTTTTCATGAATGTGTGTTTGGTTATATATATAGTATGTTTTTATAAAAGGTAAAATCTACGATCCGATCCGTGTTATGATTGCACGATGTATGATTATACGAATATTTCATGATACTAAGCATAATCTTAATTTTAAGTGCCTTGGTCTTGCTAACTAGTGTCATAAGGACACTGATTAAGGATAATCAATATTGGAGATGTTAAAATGAGTTTCAATCCATGAGCCAACCCGGCTCACTACGGGTTTGAGTCGGGTTGGGTTGAAAAAAATTCAATTTTTTTAAAAGTGGGTTGAGCTCAACCCAACTAACTTGACCTACAGGTTAAACGGATTCGAGTCGGGTTGAAGGTGGGTTGACCCACTTAACTCACCAACATTTTTTTACAATTCTTTTTTATCTTTTTAATTTTTTTAATAATTATTTACTACTCCTAATTATATATGTTCACAATATCATATTTTTAAATGCTAGAATGTTGCTTAATAATACTTGAATAGTTGGAATGTTGAATTAATTTGATTGTCAAGTTATATATGTTGGTACTTTAATCTTTAACTATAATCTTTACAATAAATTACTCAAGCAATCGTCTTATAATTTTTTTTCTTCTAAATTAGCATTACAAAAATGTATAGTTTTTATTTATTTATATTTTGTTAAATAGCATGACAGGAAATTATAATATTAGTCGTATTTTCTTAGACTATATGGATACTTTCTTGGAAACAATTCATCATGGTGGTGAGCATGATCAAGACATTGGTTCTTAATTTTACTATGATTGTCATCTCATGGGTTACTTAAAAATGTATTTAAGTATTTGAATACTAAAATATAAATAAATAAATATATTTTTTTATGGTCAACCCACTTAACCCACCAACCCCATAGTGGGTTGAGCCGTGTTGTCAAATTTCTGGTTCATCGTAAAGTGAGTCGGGTTGGGTTTACTCATTTTCAACCCGGCTCGTGGTGAGCCAACCCGTGTGAGCCGGGTTGACTCACTTTGACATGTCTAATCAATATGCGTTGAATCTTACAAGAGTGCACAGTTAACTGTAATATTATATGAATATTGACCTAGTTATTATAAATGCAATTTTACTTTATTTAAATGACAAAAATACCTATAAGTGATATATAACTCTAACTAATAATTTCTTTGATGCACACTTATAAAAAAGTTAAAAAATAATAAAATAATAAAATAACTATATTTTAATATTGTTAAAAAATAAAATATAATTAAATGTAAAAAAAGAAAATTAATTTAAAGAAGTGACAAAAGATATTGTGAAGAAAGGAGAAATTTTTTCACATAAAAGTGCATTATTTTCATCATAAAAAATTTTAAAAAGACTATAAATTTCAAAAGATTTTTTTTTGAAAAAGTTAAAGAAGATACCTTCCAAATGTTTCAAAAATTAAAATTTGATGATAAGACTATAATTTTTTCTTATATTTTAGTAGAAACCTTAAAAATTTTAAATTGTTTATTTTATATAAAAATATTATTTAAAAGTTCTAAAAGATATATTCGTCTTTATAAAATTTATTATATAAATTTATATTATTTTAATTAATAAAATTAATAATTTTCATTTTTAACATAAAAATAATAAAATTAAATATAATTAATTATACCTTAATCGTCGGGATACCGGTTTAATAAAATAATAATTTAAAATAATTAATGTTTGTGAAAAGTTATGCGCCAATTATAATTTAAAGATTGTTGTCTCAAATTACGTATACATGCGCATAATTATTTTTCTTCGAAAATTAAATCACCAAAAGGTTTTGGAAAGGCAGTTACTCTTTTTATATTATATTTGGTTTTTCCTGCTATTTTATTAATACGTTGACATAAGAGATCATATTTTAATTAACTTAAAGTGTGTTGATTATATAATTAAATCCACAAATATTTAATGAAAAATGTTTATGGATACCCTGCATGTTGCAACAGGTACGGTCACAATAATTGAACCAAGTGTTATTATAGCTGGCACAATTGTACAAATTATAGGTGTACATACATAAATGTTTACTTCAATTCAAACTTTAAAGTGATGTGCCAAAAATACATGTGTATGAGAATTTGCTTATGTCTCCATGACATGTATATGATGTACATGACAAGAATATTTCTTACCATCAAATCAAAATATAAAAATAATAATATCTTTTAATTATACAATATTCAAAGAGATTATTTTTCACACACTCATTTCTATTTTTTTTAAAGAAATAAAAGAGAGTAATATATATATATATATATATATATATATAATTAAATATGTTTAGATTATTATGTTTTATTAATTAATTTACTAAAATAATCTAATTAAGATAAATTTATGATTAAAGTGTTCTAAGTTGGAATATCAATATCTTTCATTTACAACTTTATTTTTTAATAATTATTTTTAAATTTAATTCAAAGATATAGCTACTAAAGTTCAAATTTCAGAGATATATAAATAAGATTTAAGTAAATTTCAAAAGTTTCATAAATGTGTATGTTTTTAATTGATTTTTTTTAATTCTGTTAATTAAATAAATAGTGCGATTGTTATTGTATCTCATTATATTGTTTTCTTGTATCTACATATTTATAAATATGAATGATTCATATAAAAAGACAATTTTAACATTCTCATCATGTAAAAAAAAAACAAAAAATAACAATCACATTAATTATATAATCTGAAAAATTTAATAATAAAAACTCAATTAAAAAAATATTAAATTTTTAAATGATTTAATAGTAATTATTTTGATAATAATTTAGTTAAAGATATTTATCATTTTAAAAGTCAATTCCACCTAAATCTATTGAAGTCATAGATTAAATGAACAAGGTAAAAAGATATTTATATCATTTTTTTACTTTTTAACTTGTTTTTGCTGACTCTTTAGATAGTCTCATCAAATTAAATATATTCCGAAAAGTCTATCCATATCGATGAACTTAAAAGAAAAAAATCTAACTAATCACATTTTTTTTTTGTCAATAACAAATTCAGAAGAAGAGTGTATATTAGAAAAAAGTTAAAGAACTAAATTACTAAAACTAAAAAATAATTTAAAAAAGTTATACAACTATAAGAAAATCATGCTAATATATTTTTATTTTTAACAGTTTAATACAACATAATAACAACTTAAATTGATTTTTATTTATTTATTTATGTAATAATTAAATGGTGTGACCTAAATAAGTGTGTTGAGTATAATTGTAGTTGAAGAATTAGGCAGAGGAGAATTAATTGGTGAGTGGTGAAGTTGATTGTATGGGCCTGCCTTCAGTACCAATCAACCCACTCACTTCATTTTTTTGTGTACCCATAACCATCTTGAAAACTGCTCCCAGATATACCACAACCACAACTTTTATATAAATATATCAATTTTTTTTTTTTTTGTTTTTCCCATGTGAGGTGACATTTGAAAACATAATTTTATATTAATAGGAAAATTGTTATACACTTTAAAACTAATTTTTAATTTAGATTAAATTATGTTTCATTCATATTCATTTTAACTATTTAATTTGGATAAAATTCAAACTAACACTAACATTCAATTTTATTTGAATTAATTTAGTTGATACATTTTTCTTCTAAATAATTAACATAAAAGGTGTAATAATGGAGTTTTGATATCATTTTATCTTTAAAAAATATCTTGGAGAGTTGGAAAAAATATTTAAGTTATTCTTGACTTTAATCTTTAAATAATGTAAAAATATTAATTTTTATAAAACTTATTTTGAATGTATATTTATGATAATATGATTAAATGTGGATGTTGTATTTAATAATAATGACTTAATATTTATTATTTTATAACATTAATTTTTAAAAAATAAAAAATAACTTTTGTGATGAATAAAACTTATTGTAATAGTTAAGTTGATTGATTTATTTGTAGTTTATTTTTATAAATCTAACCACGAATAAACATGAATATTAGTTTTAATTTTTTTACAATATCAAAAATATCCAATCCATATTTATTTTAAATCTAATTAATTATATTAAATAAAAATTGGATCAGTATGATTATTGGTTCAATTTTGAATAATTAAATATTGTCCAACCCATTTTTTATTTAGCTGTCATAATCACAATGATGGAGTAGCAGGCAAGCTATTTTAAATCATATTGTTTAACAATATTAAAAATGAAAAAGAAAAATATTGGAACGAAGAAAATGAAAAAAAATTATGTTTGCAATAATTGACATAAATAATTTTTATTTTTAAATTTAAGTTTGTGATGATTGGTTCTTCTTCCTGTGGAATTGAAATGGGTGAATTCGATCAATTTTTTTTTTTTCTAAATGAGCATTTTTAAGTTGAAAAAAAAAATGCAAATTAACCTTTTGTCAATTAAGTTAAAAAATAAGGGACGTATTATCAATATATTATTTTTCCTTCACATGATGATATTAAGAGTATGGACAAAGATAGGGATGACAAAAATACTTGTGTTCGCATATATCCACGGATAAAATTCACGGCAGATAGTTACTATCCACGAGTAGTGGGTAACGGGTATTTTAATACCCGCTTATAAACAGGTTGGGTACGGGTATCATACTATCCATACCCGTGGATATCCGTTATCCGAAAAAAATTAAAATTAAAATTTAATTTATATTTTATTAAGTTAAATTTAATTAAAATTAAAATTAACACTATATTTTATTATGTCAAATTTAATTATAATTAAAATTTAATTTAATTTAATTTATATTTTTATAATTTTATATTAAAAAATTTATAAAAAAATATATTTTTTAAATATTTGCGGATATCGAATATCCACGGGTACCTACAGATTTTACAAATATCCGAGAGTATTTTTTAAGCGGATACCCGACAGATAAACAGACGAATAACAAACATATTTTCTTTTGACAGGTCGGGTTGCGGGTAGGCATTATCCGTACCTGATCCGATCCGACCCGTTACCATCCCTAGACAAAAACCTATATGTCCTTTTGATATAATTTACATAAAGGTATACATATTACGTGATAAATAATCATTTCAATATAATAATTATAAAGATATTTTATTTTACTATAATAAAAACTTATAATATTGATATATTAACTCTAACTGTATTAATTTTATATAAATTCTATTAATAGTTAATATAATCGAGTGTGTATTTAATTTTTAATAATTATTATATTTATTTGTTAAAAGGGAAATTAACATTAATATACGTTTTATTAAAGAAAAAAATAATCGTAAATATGTAATTAATCTTAAAAAATACTAATAATTTTAAATTAAAAAAATGATAAATAATTTATTTAAATTTGATTACATATTTATATTAATTTTTTAACATATAATTGTTAAAAATAAAACTCATATTACATCACATCATTTATTAACAAGTTCAAATAAAACTAATAAAATTAAAGTTTTAAACTCTTATGTAAATTTAACTCAAATTTTATTGATATTGTATTTCAATAACCAATTCTCTAGAAAAAAAAATCTATTATCATAGTTGAATTAAGTGAGAATTTCTTACATTGAAAGTTTTTCTGACATGAATTTCAAACAAGAGTGTCCCATTGTGGTATAATGATGACATAAGAAGTTCGATATTAAGTTAGTCATAGATGAAAATGTTTTCACTTAAAAGAGAGTACACCAATGTAATGGATATGAGAAAGTTAAACATTACATAAAGATATATTTTAAGGTTTTGAGTTAAAAATAATGTCAATATTTTATGTCAATTAGATTTAGATCTCATGTTTTGTCTTCTTAGTAATCTCCCTTAAAAGATCTATCACTTTTGGTACATGTATAAATTAATGTTAACTTGAAAAATACTTATTTAACATTATTTTCTCTTGAATTATTTATAGTAAAGTTTGTCAAAACATATCTACAATATAATTTCCAAATGCACACACAAAATCTCTACGAAGATAATTTATTATTTATCTCTAAAAACAACTTTTTTAAAATAAATTTGATATCTTATTGTCAACTGAAAATACAGCAGACAAGTTCACCTAGAAAATAAAAGGGTGTTGAAAAACACGAGGAAGCAAGATTGTACAATTGTACTAGGAGATTCCCTTGTCGTCCAATAAAAAAGTGAACACAAAATAACCTGAAAACATGTCTTTACGTAGATATGGAAATAACAACTTATTTGTAAGGACGAGTGGATGACAACATTATCACATTCTGCATTCATTTTCTTCGTTAAAATAATATGAGACACAACCATCATAAAATACACTTTAATTTTTTTTATCTACACTTATTATATATTTATTTTGCTTTTTATATATTTTTTTCTTATCATATCATAACATTATTTTTATTTTCTTTTTATCTATATATTAAATATTGATGAATCGTTTTAGTGTATTGAATAAAAAGATGAACAATGTTAAGAAAATATAAGCATCCTTATATATATATATATATATATATATATATATATATATATATATATATATATATATATATATATATATATATATATAATTTAATGTCAACTACATCCACTTTATAAAAAAAACATATTGAATAAACATATAATAACTCTCAATCCATGACTTATTCCAACCTTTTGAATTGAATGCTTGAATTGCTATTATAGCTGCAATAAATTCTGATTCAAGATCTGGAAAGATCCATTATATGCTAGGAAGGTTTCTAAAATATCAACATTCAAACCATGAAAAAATTTTACACTTTGAAGAGTGACCTGGATAATTTCTTATTGATATTAATCTATTTTATTCTCATATAGTAAGAAGTAATACTCCAATTAACCTGCCCAGTTCTACTATTTTTTGTAGCATAACAATTAAAGTTAAAGAACTAAGTTAGAAAAACCTCACATGGACTTGTTCATGCACCCCTTGAACAAAGAGTCCCGTGAGTGATTAGTGCGTGGTTTAAATATTAAATGTCCTTGTTCAATTAAATTATTTTTTACAAACTTAACATGGCTTTTTTTTACTGATGTATTGTAATTTTAATGTGAAATTACAAAAATGGTACGACTTTAAAATGGAGAAGTCGTGTCATATTGAGACGATTTTATTCTTGATAAATTGAAGTAGTGTTAATCAGTGACGAATTTTGTTGAAGTTAAAGTCGTCACAACTTGAAACGACTTTGATTAAGGTTAATCATAAACCAAAAGTAAAGTCGTATCATGTTGTGATGACTTCAGTTCTACACTAAAATGAATTGAAGTTGTACCATGTTGTGACAACTTCAGTTCTGCAACAAAATGAATTGAATTCGTGTCATGCTGTGATGACTTTAGTTCTATACTGAAAGAAATTGAAGTCATGTCATGCTACGACGACTTAGTTCTAATGAAATGAATTAAAATCGTACCAAGTTGTGACGACTCCAGTGTGTTCCACGTGTATTTTAATACTTCTTATTTTTAGTTTTACACATGAATAATAAAAAATAAAATTCAACATTTATTTATGAAGGACTACATAGTTTGTTACATTCGGGAAAAGAAATTATTTATGGGACAACGTGCTACACGAAGGTATTATTCTTTGTCATCTAAATCTTATTTGAGGAGGTGGAGTTGGATCATCATCATTATTGTCTTCATCTTCTTTGTGTCAATCAACAATTTGAGGTATTACTGTAGACAATAAAATTGACTAAAAATGCATTTTGTTTACTTCGATACATTTATCTTTTTCTTATAAACTTCTAATTAATAATAATTATGAAATTCAAAAACTACTCTCTTTACCTCTATTTAATATTTATTTCTTGCTTCATTACTTCAATTCATTTAATGAATTTAGTTACTCAATAAAAAAGTAATCTTATTTATATTATGTAAAACTAAAAAATAAGAAGTATAAAATGACGTATAACACAATGCAAAAGAATAATCATAATTGAAGTCATCACTACATGACACAACTTTAGTTCATTGAATTACAGAACTAAGATTGTCACAACATGACATGACTTTAGTTTATTTCAGTACAAAACTGAAGTTGTCACAACTTGACATGACTTTAGTTCATTTAAGTGCATTTCAGTGCAGAACTAAAGTCATCACGACATGATACAAAATCAATGAGTAAGCTTATAATCAAAGTCGTATCAAGCAAGGATGACTTCAACTTTTCACAAAAGTCGTTACATATTGGCACAACTTCAATTTATCAACAGTGAAATTGTGTCAGAATAACACAACTCCTTCATTTTGGAATGGTCCCAACTTGGTTCAATTGTCCTATGCTCAAAAGTTTTTAAAACCTACATCATTATTGTAATTTCAAGATGAAAAATTTCAAGATGAAATTACACTGCAATGGTAAATTTCCCAACACACACACTCAAAATGAAACCATTAAAAAATTTAAAAGGTGACAATTTGTTGGTTCTCAAGTGGGTATTCACCAAAGGCCCACATCGAGTAATATGAAGAAGAGAGTAGCAGAAAAATACTATAAAAGTAAAGAGTTGGTTTTAGAGTTGCCACCGCAACTCAATAAGTCTCTTGGGTGTATGAGGGGCTTGGGTAGTTGTGTCATTTAAAAGTTTTCAATTTTTGCTAGAAAAATTGCACTAAGAAGGGTTTGCAATTTTGGTCCACAAAAAATTGCACGGGTTTGCAATTTTGGTCCACAAAAAATTGCACTATGAAGGGTTTGTAGTTTTGGTCCATAAAAATTGTATGAAGGTTTGCAATTTTTGCCAGAAAAATTGCACTTGGGTGATAATATACTTCTTGTTGAGTGGTTGTGGATGTAGGCCTTGAGGTGCCGAACCACGTTAAATTTCCTGTGTGCTTCGCTTGAAGAAATTATTATTTTTAGTGTGTGATTTTCCAACACAATTATATACACAATCATACATATGGATTCCAATAAAATTACAACTCTTTTTTTTCTTATACTCAATCTTACCGAGTATTTCCACATGTAACATCATTTGTTCTCATGTATCACATAATCATTGTAGTTAAAATCCACACATACATAAAAAAGGAAAAGCTAGTGATTTATAAAACATCATATACTCATTTATAACAAAAAATGTTCATTCATAAACATTAAAATCAAATGTCTACTAATAACAACCTATTTGACTCATTCAAATAACAATTTATCCCACTTAATATACTAATAACTCATTTGGATCAAACTTAGATCATAAATATTTGATTCTACTTTGGGATGACTAGTCTATTAATTAAACTTAAAAGTTTTGCACCTATTATACTACCTCTTGCTCACATAGAGCCACATATACTAAGCAAATTCCTCACTCATATGATAGGATAAATTTCTTATGTTATGTCAAATGTTGAAATTGTATAGCCAAGTTCAAAAGAGGAGGTGAATTAAACTTGACCCCAATTTGACTTTATAGAAAAAACTTCCACTAACAAATTTTATTTTTTCACTGGATTTTGAGCTCACTGGATTTTCATCAATTTATTTTTTTCTCACCAAAGAAATTGAGCCGCCCAATGACTAGGTATTTGGAAAAAAATCATACAAATGTGGACATCGAGAATGGAGCTTTGCTGGTAACCCAACTACTCTAAGCTCTCTTAAATTTTTCAAAAATATTTTTGCTTAACGAGTATTCTACTTGCCTAGTGACCGAACCCTCTAAGAGCTCTTTTCACAAGGTTCGCCTAACAAATAAAAATACTTCACTCTACAAATTTTAATTTTTAGATTTTCGCTTAGTAGGTAATGGCTCGCCTATCGAATCTGCATAATTTAAAAAAACTTAAAATGTATATTAGTATATTAGATTGGCTCAATTGAGTAATTTTTTTTTCATACCATCACAAATATAGTTAGTTCAAAATATGTGTTTAAAGGATTCAATTTGACTAGATTAATATACTAACTTAATTCAATGATCAAAAGCGTAAAAACATTAAAGTTCAAAACTTCAATTATAACATTCAAAGCCAATAAATATCATAATCCATTCACATAACTCAAATCAAATGTAATGACCCATCTTTATAAAAAATTATCTAACTCAAACTAACAAGAAAATAACTATTTTTTCTTACTTAAATTGTATACCACGGTCTCTTGTAGGTTTAAAAGTCTTCACTTACATAAAACATAATATCGGTGTACAAAAAAAAAACTGAAATAAATTATTTGAGCACATTGTAATAATCACAAATAAAATTTCATCTTTAATTAAAATAGATTTTTCTATTATTTATTTTGTTAACTAAAGAATATGCTTATAATTTTAAAATATAATTTATTTTTTAAATTAATATATATAATGGCGGATGTTAGCAGTGTTGTAGGGGCCATGGCCCCTAATTTTTTTTAATACAGTATATATTTTATTAATAAAAATTAAAGTAGATAAATTTTTAATTTTTTTATAAAATATAATATTTAATATTAATAATGAAATATAAAATTAAATATAATAAAAAAATATTATTGAGATATTATTTTGTTCTCTTTTGTTGTCTTTTAGGTTTCTCATTTCATCTTTTACTGTTGTATATTTTCTTTGTTTATATAAAAAAAAAAGTATAGAAAATTAGATTCAAATTCATTCTTTCTACTTTCATTTCTCATAAGTTCTCTTCCATTTTTTTTAGAAAATTAGATACAAATTCATTCTTTCTATTTTCATTTCTCATAAGTTCTCTTCCATTTTTTAAGATAAAAAAAAAACACTTTCTTATCTCTTGATAATAAAATATTATTTTAATATTTAGTATTTTTTTCATCTCATATATTTATTTTTTCATGAATATAGAAATAAATGTTATGTATTATATGTTTTTCATAATCATTTTTTAATTATGATCATTTGATTATCGTAGATTTTTCTTTTAGTAATTACTCTCTCAATTTTTGATTAGATTTTGATAAATTATTTTTTAGTCTTTTTTTTAACATGTATATTGAGGAAGAGTAAAATAATACATTCATTTTTTTTAAGTGATCAAAGGAAAGATATCCGTGAAGATAAAACAATACATATTACTTTTTCACATTTTTTCATAAGCATGATATTAAAGATTCAATTGTTGAATTAAAATAACCCTTTCTTATAATTTAAAAGAGTTACAAATGGAAAGTTTCATATTAATTATTTGTTGAATTAGAAGAACCCTTGATTAAAGATTCAAAGAGTTACATATGAGAAATTTCATATTATTCTTTGAAACTTATTCCAATAAAACATTTTGAAATATAAGAATATTCAATAAGTGAAAGAGATGAAATTAGAAAATTTATTTAAAATGTATTTTATATTAAATATAACTTCAAAACTATCATTTTTTTTAAAAGAGAAACATACTATATTTCAATACTAAATCATATATATTTTTATTATATTAGTGACAATGATTAAATATATAAATTTTGAATACATTATTTTGATCCTTCAAATTTTTTTTATAAAGATCCGTCACTGAAAATATATATATATATATATATATATATATATATATATATATATATATATATATATATATATATATATATAAATTTTAAAATATAAAAATTTAGGACACTTCCCATGTGACTTCATAATGAGATGGGAGGCTCTTTATCTGTACCATTCTAGAATCATCCATTGAAATCTCCAACAAATACATTCGGATATAATAATTGTACCCTTTGGGTTTGGTTTTCTCAATGTCATTGTTCATCACCATTATTATAACATGAAGCTCTTATATTTTTGTGGTCCTAATGCTTTTTCAAGTGTTGGACAAAATGTCTTCATCATTTAAACATTAACAATTCAATAAAAGTTAAGAGAAACACTTCTCTAATACTGTTCTTAATTATTTTTTGGATGACTTAGTTATATGTCTTTTTTTTCTTATATCTAAAACAACACTAATTATTATCATTAACTGTATCCTTATCTTTACATATTTTAAGTTTCCACACGTCCCAAAAGAAGAAACAATAATGGTAGAGTCATGAAATACTGAAATAACAAATGAAGGAGAGGTTTACTGAGAAAAAAGATGACATATAGAAAAGATTAATAAGATTACTTGTCCATTAAGGTGAATAACACACAAAATAAACATTTTTTTTCTAATGTGAGCAAATGTACAAATTAAAAAAGTAGGTATATCTATACCTTTCATTAATGTTAATAAAAGTCACAACTGAACAGGGCAGAATAATTTCGCTTCACCCATAATTTTGAAATTTTAGATTATAACTAAAAAATTATGTCTAATTCAACTTTAAAAATAATTGTAAAGTAATATTTGTATATATTGTAATTATTTATATCCTAGCGTCCAGAGGCGCTATCGCGCATGTGTGTACGCATTTTTTAGATATGAATGATAATATGTTAATAGGTGATAATAGTATAATGTTATTAAATTAATATGTAAAATTAATTTATATTTATTAAAAGTAAAGTGAAATAAATAGAAAAATTAATTGTTGATGAATGAAAAAAAGAAAAACAGTTTTATAAAAAATAAGTAAAAATAACCATTAATTTTTAAAAATTTAATAAATAATTATATTGTAAAGAATAAAAATGGTATTATAAAATGTGAACACAAAAGAAGAAATTATCTATATATTGTTATAGATACTTTGACAACAATTTGATAGCCAATAATATTATAGACTCAACTAATTTTATTAAAATAAAGTTTAAATTCATAATTGAAAAAGGAATTTTAAACCTAACTTAAAATCTCAAAAATAACTTATTTATAATTTAATTTTTCTCTAGTCAACATAGAATCATTATAAAATATTAAAAATGAATTACATAAAAAAAAGTACACATACATCAAAAGAAAGTCTCAAGTTATCTTAAATCACTCTATAATTAAAATTTTTGCTTATATTACAATAATTTTAAAAGCCCAAAACATGTGATATATATATATATATATATATATATATATATATATATATATATATATATATATATATATATAAAATTAGCGAAAACACATGAACGCATATATGTTTGCATTTTTTAAAATAATTTTTAAATGTAAAATTAAAAAAATAAAATATGTGAAGAAGTTTTGAAAATAACAGTTAAAAGCAAACAAGATTTTTATAATAACGGTTAAATTGTTTATAAAATAATTAATTTTTAAAATAATAATTAAGGATAAAAGTGGAATAACGAAGTGTGGACACAAAATATGGTATCATATCTATATATTTATAGATGTCAAAATGAGTCGGAACCCGTGAGCCAATCTGACTCATCACGGATTCGAGCTGGGTCAGGTTGAAAAATAAAAAAATTTGCCGATTATAAGCTAAAACGGGTTGAGCTCACTTAACCTGGAGCCAAGTGGGTTCGAGTCGGGTTACAGTGAGCTGACCCACAACCCACCTTATTAAAAAAATAAAAAACTAATTAAGAAAAGAAAAAAATCAGTTCCCTCTTTTTCTGAAATCCCAAATAACCTACTTAATTCATTAATCCCGTGGTGAGTTGAGCCGGGTTGTAAAATTTCTGCCTCACCAAAAAGTGAGTCGGATTGACCTCACAAATTTTAAATCTGGCCCGTGGTGAGCCAACTCGTGTGAGCCGGATTAGCTCACTTTGACATGTCTATATTGTTATAAATTATTATTATTATTATTATTATTATTATTATTATTATTATTGAATTAAACCCACGAAAACGCTAACAAAATTATTTATGTGAATTTGAGTGAATACAAACTTACTAACTTGCTAAGATGAATAATAAAATTAATGTTTCATCATTAAATACACTATGTTGTATATTTAAGCGTGCCTCGTATAGGATTTCTTCCCTAGGATAAAAAAGTAATCACATTTTTAAAGAGTTTGGCATAATATTATATTTTATAGTGGAAAATTAATGATTTCATTCAATTATTTAGAAAAATAATGACGCAAAAATAAAATACATTTTTAATTTATTTAAAATATATTATTCTTAAGATAGGAAGATCAAATTAATGATTTCATTCAATTATTTAGAAAAATAATGAAACAAAAATAAATTGCATTTTTAATTTATTTAAAATATATTATGTTATTCTTAAGATAGGAAGATTAAATTAACTTTTCCAGTGGGAGGGATCAAACCCATAACCTTTTCCTTCCTTTCCTTTTTTTAATCACTAGACCACCTTATCTTTTGAGGCTAAATTTATTATTTGATTTCTTAACTATAAATACAAAAAATATATGTTCTTTAACTCTTTGTTAATTTAACATGGTACTAAGGATGCATATGATGTAGTATTTGAAAATACTTTTTGGACATTGGATAAGACTAATTTTATCAATATTTGGAATGATCGTCGATGTTCTAACATTTGCATATCTAAATTGGTTAGAATTTCTTAAATAATGTTTAATCTTTCTTTCATTGTTCTATTTTTATGTAGTTGTGGAAATGGTTGAAGGGAATTTTTCTAGATTTGTAGTTTTCCTCTTTGGATTTGGTTGTTCAGTATATGATGTTTCCTTGTAGTGCTTTACTTAAAGGGGTTAAAGTGATTATTGTAGTTATCTAGGTGATTTGGAGGATAAAAAACCACACTAGATTTGAAAATCCAATTTCTTTGACTTTTGATATTTTTCAAATTAAGGAGTTGTGTGTATGGTTGAGAATAAATTTAATAAGCATATGAATAATATTGTTTCTAATTTTTTTGGTGTTGAAAATTTTCAATATTCAAACTAGGGAGGGTAGCGTGGTTTCATTTATGAATGTGATATGACAAGTTTCATATGCTAATTGGCTTAAGGTAAATACTAAGAGTGCAGCTAAGGGTTGTCTTGATTCAGCTACAAGTGTTGGTATTTTTAGAGGAATTTAGAATAAGTATATGGGTAGTTTTTCAACATTTTTAGGGGTGCAAACTTATATTGATGTTGAGTTTATATGGGCGATTTATGATTTGGAGCATGGTTGGAGGGAAGCTTTCAGAGTGATTGGAGAGTGATTTTATTTTAGTTTGTCATGATTTCTTAGATCAACCAGTGGTTCCTTGGAGTCTTAGAGGGAGATAACACTAGTGCTTGTATTTTTGTAAGTATATGCAATTCAAAATTTCTCATATTTTTTGTGAAAATAATTGTTAGCTAATTTGAATTTTATTTATAGATAATAGTATAAGTGATTTAATATTTTACCTTCGTATAGTTATTTAGATTGTTTCAAAATAAGTATAGTTTGCCTATATTTTGTAACTTTTATTATGAATTTGGTGTGTTCTCGCATGTTATTCAACTTTTTAATTAGGAAAATGCTAACCCGTGTCCTAAGGGGATTGATTCCATCATTTTTACATTGAAAACTGAAATAATTAACTCTATTAATTAAAATAATATATGCATATAACAAATTTTATAAAGACAAAATATCATTTGAAATTTCTAATTAATAACTCTATGATACAAAATCAACATCTTGGAATTTCTAAGGTCTCTACTAAAAAGCAAAAAAAAAACATCTCTATGATATATTGCTAGCTTTATGTATTTATAATTAATAATTTCAGATATTGAAATATTGTTTGTTTCTTTAATATTAGATATTTTGTTAAGTTAAGAGGAATGTTACCAGGTCATTGAGAAGTGAGAGAAAAGAAACTCAATGAAATCTCAGATTAATACTTTAATTTTTTTTTTATAAACTTTTTATATATTTAACACTATTTTTTGGTGGTTTTTTCTATTAATTTAAACCTTTTTGTATTTAATTATATTTTAATTTTTAGCATCATCAAAATATAGTTATTTAATTATTTTGTAACTTTTAATGATGAGCATTAAATAAAATTGTACAATAGTTATGAACGTTTTTGTCTTTTAAATAGAATAAAACTATATCAATGGTTATGAGATCATATTTAATTTAATTTAATATCATAATTAATTATAAATTTTTGTAAAATTCAATGCGTATTAATTATCTTTAACCATTATCGTAGAATAATTATAAAAATCTCTTTAAAATATGCTATTTTAGTCATTGTAGGTCCAAATTTAGTATTTAGTAACACTTTTTACATTCACATAATAATATATGATTTTAGACTTTGGAATTATCTCAAAATTTAGTATTTAGTAATAATTTTATAAAATTAACAAAAAATTAAACTAACGCGTTTTTGAAAGATAAAAATCAATTAATTAAATTTAATGTGCAGTGCTTAACTGCAACTGAAAACATATTTTATATTGTAATAAACGCTAGAATAATTTTTCCAAAAAATAAAAATAAACTATTTTTTGTAAATATTATTTGAATTCATCCAATTTTAACGAAATATTCTTAAACTAATTATATATAAATATGTATAGTACTTAATTTTTTAAATTATATATATATAAAGATAAAATATCAACATCCTTATTTTTAAATTTATTTATTTTTCTTTGTTTACATTTTGCCAGTAAAATGGAGCCTAGTTTTAAAATTGTGTATTATAATTATATGATATCATATTGGATTGCAGATATTGAGCATATAAGAAATATCTAAACTGTTGTGCTATCAATATCATTCAGAATTCAAATTGAATAAGCAATCGGAACTCATACCATCAAACATGAGCCACCTCCTCCTGCCTCATTGCAAAACTTTCATATATTCTATGCTGTCTTATTCACCAACATTGTCTGCGCCTTTTATAATTCCATTATAAATATTACCAATTTAATAACAAATCAATCATTCATCTATCACAATCTAATCTCTACCCAAAATATAATACATATTCTAATTTACTAACTTTAATACAAATAAACAAGTGATTTATCTATTAAAAAAATTATTAAATAACAACTAATATTAATAAAAATTAACAATAATTAGTCAATATATTAAGTAATTTAGATATTAATTTTTTAGTAACTAAAACTTTAGAAACTATATATATATATATATATATATATATATATATATATATATATATATATATATATATATATATATATATATTAATTATATATATATATATATATTTT
>Ga0214544_1005297_pt1 | contig 25083 bp, 15 predicted proteins | sample CNSS3metaG_FD_160074 | JGI IMG/M metagenome (GOLD analysis project Ga0214544, IMG submission 160074) | Root nodule microbial communities from cowpea collected in UCLA plant growth center, Los Angeles, California, USA - CNSS3 | ecosystem: Host-associated > Plants > Roots > Nodule | place: USA... | reverse complement strand
TTAGTTAACATTATTTTTTTCTTGTTTTATTGTAGATGGGGATAAAGAAGATGCTTCAAGAGATGAAAATGTTGTGGATTTATCCATTGAAGACTCTAATACTATAGTTTGATAAGTGACAAGAATGGTTTGATGTTAGATAGTAATTTATATTTTTTGTGATTTTGGTTTGTATTTGGAGTTTAACATAATTTGAGATTTTATGTGGATTGTATTGAAGTTTATTTAGATTTTAATCGAAATTATAATTTAGTTTTCTTGGGATTGAAGAAAAAAATTGTGTTTTTTTTTTTAATTAAGTGAGTCAGTGAGCCAACCTATTTAACTCGCCAACCCGTAGTGGGTCGGTTCGGGTTCTAATTTTGTTGGCTTGCTAATAAGTGAGTCGGATTGGGTTGACCCACTAAGTGGCCAACCCGTCTCGGGCCGAGCCGGGTTGGGTTGGGTGACTCGTTTTGACAGCTCTAGTAAAAAACATCCTGATCTAATATTTTCTAAGTTGCACATCTTATTTTCTTCTGTCTTCATTCTTCCAGCTTTAAGTATTGGTATGTTGTCTTCTTCCAAGTACACCCCTTGACATTCTTCTCTTTCCTTTCTTTGAAATTGGACATATACATCAAACCCTATATAGACAGTGACGTTTATGGTATGTTTGTTGTCAAATGATGGAATCAAAATAAGAATACTTGGCATGTGATAGTTGGAGTTTATTATTTGATTATTTTTCAGGAATCAATCGAAGAAAGTGAACTTGTTGATCAAAACACTAATTAAGGAATTTCCATATTGTGTTGAACGTCATTTTATATTTATTTTTATAATTATTTGGACTTGTATGGACTTGAGTTTGTTTGAACTTTATTTAAAATTTATGACAATGATGTATTTTATTTTATTTTATTTGAATTTATGATTAAATATTTATTTTTTCAATAATTTTGTAAATACTTGCGGGTACCCGCGGATATGAAAAAAATAGACGGGTACCCGCATAACGGATACCCGATGGATATGGGTACAGATACGGGGCGAATATTTATCCAACGGGTAGGATACGGGGGAGCTACTACCTATACCCTACCCGCCCCGTTGACATCCCTACCATAAATGTTTCTGTCAGGTTGGATAGAGATAACTATGTCCTATGGAAGTCACTAGTTCTTCCATTGATTAGAGGTTGCAAACTTGATGGTTACATACTAGAAATAAAAGAATGCCCAGAACTATTTGTCACTACAAGTGACAAAACTTAGAAAACCAATCCTGGCTATGAAGAGTGGATTGCACAAGATCAAGCTCTCCTAGGGTGGCTAAGAAATTCAATGATCATTGATATTGCAAAACAGTTGTTGCACTGTGAAACCTTCAAGGAACTTTGGGATGAAGCTCAAAGCCTAGCAGGTGCACATACAAGATCAAGGACAATCTACCTCAAGTCAGAATTTCACAACACTGGCAAAGGAGAAATGAAGATGGATCAATATCTTCCCAAAATGAAGAACCTTACTGATAAATTAAAGCTGGCAGGATCACCAATCTCTAACTCAGATTTGATGATTCAAACACTGAATGGACTAGATGTTGATTCCAATCCAATGGTGGTCAAATTATGTGATCAAATCAACCTTAGTTAGGTTGATCTACAAGCCCAACTATTGGCTTTTGAAAGCAGAATAGAACAGTTGAATAGTTTCAATAATCTTTCAATGAATACTTCAACAAACCTTGCAACCAAAACTGATTTCAGAAGCAACAAACCAGGGACACAAGGTAATTGGAGGGGCTCTAACTTTAGTGGAGGTAGAGGAAGAGGTATATCTAAACCAATATGCGAGGTATGTAATAAGATCGGACACATACCAGTAAATTGCTTTAATCGTTATGATAAGTCATACACAGGTTCAAATCATAATACTAAAATAACAAGAGAGAAAATCATAATGCTTTCATAGTCTCCCCCTACCAATATCAAGGCTATGAATGGTACTTTGATAGTGGAGCTAGCAACCATGTAACCCATCAAAATGAGAAACTTCAAGATCTCAATGAAAACAATGGTACGACTTCTTCTTTCTTAGTTGGAAATGGTGAAAGATTGAGAATATTGGCCTCAGGCACAACCAAATTGAATAACCTCAACTTGCATAATGTTCTATATGTTCCAGAAATAACAAAAAATTTGTAGAATGTATCTAAGCTAACTGTCGACAATAATTCCCTGGTTGAATTGATGCAAACTATTGTTATGTGAAGGACAAATTGACAGGGAAAATACTACTAAGAGGAAAACTTATAGATGGATTATACCAACTTTCAAGTGTCAACTCTCAAGTCAATAAAGATCCAAGTGTCTACATGTCGCTAAAGGAGAATTGGCATAGAAAGCTTGGACACCCCAACAATAAAGTCTTAGAAAAGGTGCTGAAGATTTGCAATGTTAAGACATCATCACGTGATCAATTTTCATTTTGTGAAGCTTGTCAATTTGGAAAACTTCACTTGTTACCATTTAAATCTTCTTCCTCTCATGCTAAGGGACCTTTAGAATTGATTCATAGTTATGTATGGGGACCTGCCCCAATTGTATCTCCCTCTAATTTTAAGTACTATATTCTTTTCATTGATGATTACAACAGGTTCACTTGGATTTTTCCTTTAAAACAAAAATCAGAAACAATACATGTTTTCACTCAATTCAAAAGCCTAGTTGAAAACCAATTTAACAAGAAGATAAAAGCTCTTCAATGTGACGGTGGGGGTGAGTTTAAACCTGTCAAGAAAATAGCCATTGAATCGGGAATTCAATTTAGAATGTCTTGCCCATATACCTCTCAACAAAATGGTAGAGTTGAAAGGAAACATAAACATGTGACTGAAGTAGGGCTCACACTTTTAGCACAAGCTAAAATGCCTTTACACTACTGGTGGGAAGCTTTCTCTACCTTAATTTATCTCATCAACAAATTGCCTTCATCAGTTAACCCAAATGAAAGTCCTTTTTCATTGTTATTTGGAAAGAGACCTGATTATGATGCTCTAAAGTCGTTTGGTTGTGCTTGTTATCCTTGCCTTAAACCATACAATCAACACAAACTTCAATTCCACACTACATAATGTGTATTCTTGGGATACAACAAATCTCACATGGGTTATAAATGCCTTAACTCTCATGGCAGAATTTTCATCTCAAGACATGTGGTATTTAATGAGAATCACTTTCCTTTCAGTGATGGCTTTCTTGACACAAGAAATTCATTAAAAACACTAACTGGAACAATCCCTATTATTCTTCCTTCTTGTCATGCAGGTACCACTACAAGCCACATAGTTGACTCAACTCACAAGGAGGTGAATCATCAAGAAGGTGACTTAGTTTCCAATGAAGAGCAACCAACTCTCGGCGACTCAGTCAATGATGATCAACCAATGCTTAATATCTTTATTCATGGAGATGAGGCAACCTCACATGTAAATGGCACACCAGAAGACACACTAAAAGAAAATAACCAATAGACTCAGTAGGACAACACGCATTGGATGCAAACCAGAAGCAAGACAGGGATTTACAAGCCAAAACTTCCCTATATAGGATAGTCAGAAACAAACACATAAGACAAGGAACCAAAAAATGTTAATGAAGCTCTACTCAGTCCAAAATTGAAAGCAGCCATGGATGCAGAATTTAAAGCTCTAGCAGCTAATCATACTTGGACTTTGGTACCATTTCAGGGGCAGAATAACATCATAGACTCCAAGTGGGTCTTTAAAACTAAATACAAGACTAATGGCTCAATTGAACGAAGGAAAGCAAGATTGGTTACCAAAGGTTTCAACAAATTGTGGGTCTTGACTATGATGTCCTATCCATTGCAGTACATTTAAATTGGGAGGTTAGGCAATTAGACATAAATAATGCATTCTTGAATGACAATCTCAAAGAAGATGTGTTCATGCATTAACCTGAAGGATATACAGATTCAACCAAGTCTGGCCACATATGCAAATTAAACAAGGCAATTTACGGACTGAAGCAAGCCCCAAGGGCTTGGTATAACAAGTTGAAAGACACTTTATTGAGATTGGGCTTTCAAAACACCAAGAGTGATTTGTCACTGTTTGTTCTTAAAGAAAATGATCATATCATACTCCTTCTCATATATGTTGATGACATAATAATTACAGGGAGCAACAATAAGTCTTTAGAGATTTTCATTACTCAATTAAACATTGTTTTCTCTCTCAAAGACCTTGGTCTTCTACACTATTTTTTGGGAATTAAAGTGCATAGAGATGCTAGTGGAATATACCTTAAACAAACAAAGTACATTAGAGATCTACTCAAGAAGTTTAATATGAAAAAATCTTTATCTTGCCCAACATCAATAGTAACAGGGAAATAGTTAACTGCTAAAGGAGAACTTATTACTAAAAGTGAAATTAAGCCAAAAGTTTTCTCGTAAAACTTACCTATAACATGAGTGTTTGTTATTTATTTGATTTTAAAAACATTCATGCTATAAACACAGGACTAGAACGAATTATAGAAACAATATTAATTCACTGGACTAGTAAATAGCTTTTTCTCGGATACATATAAATTTAGAAAGAGATCTTTCGAATTATTAATATATATATATATGTATATGTATATTTTATCAAACATTTCCAAATTAAAAAGTTGTTATTTGACTTAAACATGCTCTATTGTTCATCAAACACTCTATTGTTAATTGACTTAAAAGTTTTTAACCCACAGATTAAACAGTTTTATCCGCAGGTTTCTGCGAGTCCCTGCAAGTGCCTCTGTGCTTTCTATATTTTGATACAAAAGAATTATAGTATCAATACATGAGAGAGATAAGTAAGATTATAAGTTTTAGTACATACATATAAATTTAAGTTTCACTGGTTATTAAATAACGATACAAACTTTGATTTAATATAAAATTATAGCTTAAACATGATATAGAGAAATGTTGTATTAGCAAATTACGTTATCATTTTGGTCAAATAATTTTTTTTATTTGACAATTCTTAGTTACATTTTAAGATGGTTAAAATAGGTTAATTTTAATATTTAAATTGACATTTCCAATTTTCTTATATTTTTTTGCTAAAATACGAGCCGTTACGCTGAAAATGCGAGTAGGTGCAAATCTCCTAAAAATGAATCCCTATTTTGAGTGCAAGCTTTGCAGGACAGACTTTTACATGTTGTAGGGGAGCACCCAACTCTAAATCCACTTCATTGGCCATGAAAATTTCCATAATTTACTTACAGAAAAACAATGATAATCGTTTTATAGCTAACAATCCATGGAGAAAATAGAAAGGCTCAATAATATTCAAAGAAAAATGCACATCATATAGGAGATATGTTTCAAAACCAATGAGATGAGGGAAAATGAGCAGGAATTTTTCAAACTGACTCAATTCTCAATGCAATATTATTCTTCAACTGCAAACAACAAAAAAGGACAAGAACTAGCCTCCATCTCAAATGTTTGGTACTACTTGTCTGCTAGAGGAGAAAGATAAAAATCAAGGAACAAGATACATTAACGCGCGCATGCAAGGCATGGCCTGTAATTGTATTTGCAGATTTCCTTCCCTCGTAAATACATGTCTCTTCTCTTCTCTTCTCTTGAATAATACACTTTTGTATTTGCTAACCAAGAAGTTCCTATTATTATACTATAGAGAACTTGCACAAAAAAAGATAAAGAACGTGAACTCACCAGTATTCAAGTTTAAATAGCATGAAACATACTTTATAACTAAATAAGTTGGAATAAAACTGCAGTTACCAACTTACAAAATTGACTTGGAATTTAACATCATGCGTCCCGTCACTCAAAGTTAAAATCTATAATCTGCACCAAATGAACAGTGCTCACTAAAAATAAGGGGACAACAAAATCTAAGTGCATAACTAGGAAAGGCCATAATATTGTAATGTAAAATTGCGTTGTTGATAGAACTGAATGGGAATCAACAGCTTTAAAGGAATATGCACAAATGGTTTTATTGAAATTTTGATTCTTGATAGAACTGAATGGGAATCAACCAAACCATGTAGACAAGCTGAACCAATCTGTTTTCTTCTAAATCTCGACTCTTACTTTTTCAACCAAACTTTTCTTGACAAGTCCTCTGGAGTGCAATTCATCCAATAACTCCGAAGCTTCCTCAGCCAATCCTTCATATATAATGCCTTCTACAAGAATAGAATATGTAGCCTCTGTAGGTTTACATCCTTTTGTCACCATATCAGCCAGAAAATCTATTGCCCGACTAGTTTGATGAGCTTTACATAATCCCATCATTATTGAATTGTAAATGAATACTTTTGGTCTAATTCCAAAGCTTTTCATGTAATGGAAAAAATTTATAGCTTCATGAACCTTTCCTTCACGACTTAGGCCTCCTACTACTGAAGTGCAAGTAATTGGATCAGGCTTAAGACCCTTACTGCACATCTCTTCCAAAAGCTCTACAGCAAGTTTGGCTTTCCCCATCTTTAGAAGCCCGTCAATGATTATATTGTAAGTAATAATATCAGGTTTCAGACCTATTCTGTTCATCTCTTCGAAGAGTTCCACGGCACGCTCTGTTTTTCCAACCTTCAAAAGCCCATCAATCACTGTATTGTATGTGACTAGAGAAGGAGAGCACCCTTTGGAACATAGGTGCCTCAGTATCTCAACTGCATCATCCGCCTTCCCATCTTTGCATAGTGCAGTTAGCAAAATATTATAGGTCACTATATCTGGGTAACAACCCCTAGATACCATTATTTCCAAGTACTCAATTGCTCTATCAATGCCTTTTTCATTACAAAACCTTTGAATCAATGGATTGTAACTTCTCGAATTAGGAGTATGACCATGCTTTGGCATCATCTCCAAGATATTAAGGGCTTTATCTAGTAAGCCTTTTTGGCACAGGAAATTGATCAGGATATTGAAAGTAACAACACTGGGGAAACACCCTTTACGAAGCATGTTAGCCATTAGTTTCATAGCATCCATCCATCTTCCAACGCTACACAAGCTACGCAAGACAATATTATGGGAGATCACATCAGGCTGACAACCATAGGATGGCAATTTGTTTAAAAATCTAATTGCTTCATCCAACCTACCTTCATGGCAAATCCCTTTTATAAGAACATTATATGTAATCACATCAGGTTTGCATCCTTTTCTCCTCATGTCATTGAACAGTTTCATTGCCTGACCAACTCCATTTTCTTTACAAGCTGCATCAATCAGTACAGTGCACGTAACTATATCTGGGTAACACCTGCTTTGCACCTGCCTGTCAAGTACTTGCATGGCTTGCTTCAATTTCCCTCTATCACACAAACTACACAAAATTGCATCATATGTAGCAGCATTTGGAGCAACACTCATGCGATCCAGAATCCGCAAGGCTTCTTCTGTGTCCCCTAATTTGCAATAACTACTGATCAAAACATTGTAACAGGTTACATCAATAACAGCTCCAGAAACCTCCAGAACTCCCATGATTCGAGTTGCATTCTTAGGCCTGCCAATCTTGCAAAACCCACGGATTAAAGCAGTGCAAGCAATAACATCGGGGATATTACCCTTATTAGTCATATACTCAAGAAACTTAGAACTTTCCTCCAATTCCCCATTTCTAATTAACCTATGGAGATGACGGATCTCTGACTCCTCAAAATTCAGGGAATTATTGACCCTTGCTGAGGACTCCACCCCATTTAAAGCACATTTAGAGAATCTTTCAGAATATTGCAGACTACTTTTCAAACCAGAACTTCCATGTTTTGAACAAACAAACACGCTAAAGCCCAAATGCTTTCTATTCCAAGTCTCATTAGGTTTTCTAAAGTCAATAACCCCATCAGACAGACCAAATAACTGAAATTTGCAGGCCATAGTTATACTCTCACCAAATTGAATGCAGAACCAGAGCTATATCTTTCTCATAGGAAGTGCTAATATGAATAAAACTATATATGTGGTACCACCAAGTCCATTGCTTCAACCACTTCAAACACTTGCTACACAAACTCTAATACCACCAAATCCATTTCCAGCTCTCATAACCTGAAAATCCAAAGTCACACATTCCATAAGTGCACTAGTTAATATACTTACAAGTTTAAGTAATAAGCACGTCATAAAAATGAAGCAAGCCAATAACGAAACCTGCAATAACATAACTATCGACAGTCATAAGCCAAGCATCGACGACAACTACACAACACCAAAGGCATAACATAACCAGTCATATTCATTCATCAATCTGAATCTATAACAGTAAACAATACTACAAATCAAGTAAAAGACAAAAAGTAAAAGACAAAAACCGCGATGTTATATCGAGAAATCCGAATTCATGATCACATAGAGGACAAAACTCAACATTTCAGAAACAGAAATCACTGATAAACCCCCTTGCCCGCGTCTCACTGCGCCCTGATCGTAGTTCCCATAAACTTCATCACACTAATGTCAAAAGAATCCCTAAAACTTGTCTAATCACTTTAAAATGGGAAAATGAGAACAAGAGAAAAGGTTCTACGAAAAAAAATAACTAACAACTCAATCAAGAAAAGAGGCTAGCGTCACTGCGTCTGTAAATAGAGAAAGAAGAAAGTGAAAGATGAAATGTTAGGTTGAGAGGTTTACCCAGTGTATGAGGGTGTGGAAGTTACTCTACGGAAAGTGCGCAACGGAACGGAGGTATCAGTGGCAACGGTGTTGGGTTGTGCGGCAAAGTGAGGGGTTGTGCGGCAAAGTGAGGTGTTGTGCACACATAGGAAAAGAGAGAGAATACCGCGAAGAGGATTCGTTAGGGATGGTAATGTGTTTCACACACTCCACTATGGTAAACGCAACAAGGTAACAACAAGGTAAATAAATAGCACTTTAGTTCACATATTTCTTAGTTTTCGTAATAATGGAAATTACAACTGTTTTAATATAAATGCTAATATTATCTATATATTATTATAAAATTATAAAATGACTTTTTAATTGTTGCAATAAAAATATTAATAAATTATAAAATAAATAATTTTATTATAAGTAGATACAAATTACTTTTTGTAACGTCCCATATAGTAAATAAACTTAACTAAATCAAATATCACATAGAATATTATACAAAAATCACGAAGTATATATGTGTCCACCGTTATAGTCATCCAACATTATACATAAAAAAGATAACTAAGACACACGAAGATGCCATGAACAGAATTAAAAAGGTTCCAAAGACTTGTTCATAAGCAAAGGATTACAAAAATAATGAAAAACCCTTCAAAGTGGGCTCAACACTGAGTCCAACGCCAATCCACACCCAAATAAGCTGCAACATTACCGTCGTCACTACGATCACCATGAGTTCCCATATCTGCTCACACCAAGATATTGGTGATCATTGCAAAAAGGAAAACTACACACAAGAAGACAACACAAACAAGAAAGGGTAAGCTAGAGTAAAAAGGTTTTATCATACAATTAAGCATGTAATTTGAAATCAATAGCATATCAATCATCCAAACATGTAATAGCAAACAAGCAAGACTCTAAGACTCAATTATCTGGATACATATAATGGGTTGGATTCATTGGATGTTTGCACTTGTGATGGCATCTACTGTAGAGTCATTGCCAATGGGTTTCACCCTACCACGCACAAGGTTAGCCTTCAAACATCTAAGGCCATTATCCTGCCAAAGACTATGGTCTTTTACTACTCTCACCACTTGAGTCAGTACGCTCTACGTGAGACTAACTAACTCTTTAGAGTTTCAGGATGCAATCCTTACTTGAATCCTTACCTAATTATATACACTGAGGCACCACCACGAAACCTTACTAAGAGATTCGTGGAATTACGTCCATTACATAAGGCACCACCATGAGATCTCACCAAGAGGTTCATGAAATTACGTCCATCACATAAGGCACCACCATGAAATCTTGTAACATCCCTAAGGAATATTAGTAATATTTAATAAATAAAATCCGAAATAAAAAAATAAATACCGCATTTAATATAAAACCATTTCCCAAAAACACGGGAAATTTAAAACTTTAATATACATGTCATAAAACCATGAGTCCATAATTTATAAAACTAAAACAATATTCATATGGCTTTCAAAGGGTTACATATTTATCTCAAAAATCAAAATAATAACATATAAACAAAATCCCCAGTTATCCCTCGCTCCGAGTCTATGCATCTCCTGGCCCACCTGTCAAATCATCTGCTCCTGGATAACGAGTCATCCGATCATCGCCACACACACACACAAAAAAGGTGAGCTATGCACAATATATAAACAGATACATGAAATAAATATACCACCCATCCCAAAATATCACCACTAAAATTTCATGATTTTCAAATTACCCAACCATGACCTCATAGTCCGTCATGAGTCATATACATGCACTAGGTCTTGGGACTTCACTATGCTCCCACGAAACTAACTCATTCGTGGTCCAACCCTATGAGCCTATCTCGCTCATAGTCCTGCCCTACAGACTCTTCGTCTATAGTAAATCATCCAAGCCTCCTCAACTTGGACCTTGGCACGCACGCAATCACCGTACTATGGACTCCTCACCCAATAGTAGTCGACGGGAACATCACAGTTCCTTGCCCATCATGCGCCCGACACATGTAATCACCATACTAATGACTCCTCGCCCATTAGTAGCCGACGGGAACTCAACCAGTTCCATGCCCATCATGTGTCCAACCATCAAACACATCCCAGACCCCTATTAGACTTAGTCCTTCAAGCCCAAATACCACACCACATGCATATACTTCCTATACTTAGGAAAAAGTAGCCAAACTAACACACACAAGCACACACAAACATAGTAATTTGCATAAACTCGCTTAAGCTAGGGACTCTCGCCCAAGCTAAGCCCTCAGTCTCGCTTAGGCTACTTCAGCTCGCCTAAGCGAACTTAAACCAGTAGCATCAACACATCATCTCGCTTAGGCGAGATCCTCTCGTCTAAGCGAGGTCATCTCTCGCCCAAACACCTAATTCAATCTCGCATGGGCTACAATGCAAGCAAAACATCACACTTGACCCCGTCATCTCGCTTAGGCGAGGCCGTCTCGCCTGAGCGAGACCCTGGTTCGCTCAAACCCACAAAACTCCTCGCCTGGACGAGGTTTCGCGCTCAGAACACTCAGGTCACCTCACGACCTCGCTTAGGCGAGGGTGACCCGCTTGGGCGAGAATTGCAGTATCCCTCTCCTAGTCTTGCGCGAGAACAAACCACTTACCATACCAAAATCCAATTTAGGCAAATTCCAAGCATTCTACCCCATCAAGTCATCACAGTAACATGGTTCATACAAGTTTGCATCAATCAAACTAAAGGTTTGGCCAAAAACCACAACAACAATACCCCCAAACCCTTGTCCCATTCATATAAACCACCCAAAATGACTTTGTGCCTAACTTCAATCTGCCAATTCTCAATTACAATGCATATTATACCACAATCATACCCTATAGAATCCAATTAGAAGCAAAACGCAGAAAAACGAGCATTAATGGTATACACGTAATACAACACCCCTAACCTGAAATCTTGGACCAAATTAGTAGCCTTTGAGGGTTCTTCTCCAATTTCCCAAGCTGCCTAATTCTTCCTCTCAAGTCTTCTCCTAATAACACCCAATTCTCTCCTCACCCACTCAGAATTCGTATTCTTCTCACAAGCAAATTGACAACAGTGCCAAAACCCCCTTTTTTCTTCAAAATGACCTTTTATATACCCTCCAAAACTACACTAAAAAATAAAGTTCCAATTTCATTCCCAACCAAGTTTGAACCCATGACCACTTAGTCACCATTCAAGTGCATAACCAATTCAACCAAATCATGTTAGTTATACACTCCAATCATGATAAGCTTACAATACCAATTCCATACTCATCCATATTATTAAAAAAATCAATAATAAAATAACAACACATAATTGGCATACATAGGACTCAAACCCAAGTCTTCTCACACAAACAAAGTACTCTCACACAAACAAAGTACTCTCAACCGTTTGAGCTAGTACTTTTCCATGTCACATCAAACAATAATTAATGTCATAAAGGAACTTTATACCCGCATTTATTAATTTATTAATTATTTAATTAATTAATTTTTACGGGTCTTACAAATCTCACCAAGAGTTTCATGGAATTACATCCAACTCATGCCATAACTATACGTCACCAACCAGCCACAATTTATCAAAGCAGAATAGTTTCATGCCAATATCCAACCAACCAACCAACAATTCATGTTTTCCATATCATACTCAACATAGCAAAATATCATTCTCATTTAATCTCATACAATATACATGGCATCATACATCATGCCTTTACGGTAAAATACTCTATCAGGCACGCAAGCAACCACATCAGAAAACCAATCAGAACTAGAGCACGAAACATGTCCCAATCTCGCTCAGGCTATAAGTCCTTGCTCAAGCGAGAGAGGTTCTCTCACTCAGGCGAGCCCTTCTCACCCAACCGAGAGCTCGAGCAGTTGAACAATGGCTTCTGCAATTTCTCGCTTAGGCGAGACCTCCTCGCCTGAGCGACATTACTCCTCTCTCAAAACGAAGGCTCGTCGCCTGAGCGACAATTCGAGCAGAAAACTTGGGCACGTTTTTGCTAGTCTCGCCTAGGAGAGACACGCTCGCTTAGGCGAGAATAGCATCTCTCACCATTGTTCACGTGTGCAACAACCAAGCATTTGAAACTCAATCGACATTTATCAATATTCCAGGCAATCACAACAGCACCCACGAATCTTAAACACGAAACAAAGCTAAAACAGGCAAATATGAAGGAAACACGAAAATCCTAGCTTCGCTTACCTGAAAAATGCTAGCAAAAGACACACCCAAACAGGTGAGCACTACAGCTTCAGGAGCAGATTCATGAGCTATAAATACTGCCATAGATTTAAGACGAGGTTACCAAGATGAACCCTAGTTGGAATCACGGAAACAAACCTAGAAAAGAGAAAGGTATGGGTTGAGAACCAACTTACGTGGAATAAAAATGGAGTTTTTAGCTCAACAAAGAACGGGAGCTAAACCCTAGCAGAGCTTTGTTGGAGAGAAAAAGAGAATGAGTGGAGGAGCTATTTTTGACACAGTGCAAAATGAAAGGAATAAGTGGATGTAAGGTGGTCTTGAGTACCCTATGGGCTGGCCTTTAGGCCTAACAGTTAAGGCTAGGCCCTTAAACATAAATGGCATAAATAAGTGGGCCTTACACATTTTATTATAAATAATTAGTTATAGTTAAAAACCTAGTTATTAAATAATAAAAATGGAAATTTTTATTTTGAATGATTATTCAAATTTAAAAAAAAAAGAAAAGAAAATTATACGCATAAAAAAGGTTAACCCTTTATTAATGGTATAGATATAAATATATATATAAATATATATATATATATATATATATATATATATATATATATATATATATATATATATATATATATATATATATATATATATAAATATGAATATGTGAAGAGTAGAAAATGAATATTTGCAATAAAACATGTTGCATGAACTATTATTATATTTGACTATTAATATATATTAGATCTATTGCTTTGGACACTTTTTCTTTTAGAAAAATAGAAATAGAAACCAATATGATTTGTTTTGTATCCTTTGTTTAGGTGAGGGTGGAGCTATTATGCACTGATACTTCAACTTGGGTCACGTATCCGTATCCCCGATAATTTAGAATACTTTATCGATGCTTATCAGATAAGTATCTAATTTACAAAGTCATAGTACGATACAAGAAAATCTTTGAATAATGGTCAATTTTAGTAACAAAAATAATTAGTCACTATATAGTGATCAATTTAAGTATCAATTTTAAAACTAAAAATTATTGGCAACTAAAATAGTTCCAAAAAATTATAATTAGTCTCTAAATTGATAATTAAAATAATTTTTATTATGAATTGATTTCTATATTGATCACTAACATTATCTACCAAGATTTTGACTACCAAAATAATTGATTTCTAAATTAGTCACTAACATTAACTACCAAGGTTTCGGCTACCAAAATAATTAGTGTATAAATTGGTCTCTAATTAGGAAATTGGTCTCTAACATATTTTTGGTTACTAAAATTAGTCATTATTTAAAAGTTTTCTTATGGTGGTACTTTTATGATGACAATAATTTATATTTTGTATGTTGATAATAGTTTTAATTTGGATTAACACAATATCAATCATATATTTATTATATTTTTAAGAATTATTGTCCACACTTTTCAATATTCATATATCGCGTATCTATCACGTATCGTGTCCTATTATTTTCAAAATAAACGTATCGACGTATCGGATAGATGTCATATCTGATACACATATCGTATCTGTGCATCATAGGGGTGGAGCAATACGTGTGTGAAAGAAAGAAAAGTTTGTTCATATGACATGTGAAGAATAAACTCTAATAATTTTGTACGAAGATTAAATATTAAAATTACATTTATTTTTATATATTATCTTTTATTTTAACAAAATTATAAGTTAATTAAGATTTGTCACCATTCGCAATGAAATTTCACATATTAATCATAATTATAGTTGTCTTCTTGTTTATAGTAATATAATAAAATTAACATTTCCTTTACATGACAAAAACGTGTGAATAATTATTATAAATACCTTATTGTCTCCAAATGACTAATTTGATGTCTACCTAATATATTATATTTATTCTCAACACACGAAAACATTAATAAGTAATCATTATAACCATGATATAAAGCATAATTAAAATAAATAATTGATAACTTAGTCATGCATCATGTATTTTAACTTTCGGGTGAGTCTTTTAGGTAATGAAGATAATTAAATGACATTTTTTGTTCGACACGATATAATGAGTTATAGGTTGTTACTTGTAATGTCCCATTTTATAAATAAACTTACTTAAACGACATGTCACACAATATAATATTACGAGCAAAGATTTGGAGTATAAAATCACTCCTTACAGATATCCAAGGTACTTAAAAGGGAAACTTGAGACACACCACGATGCCAATACAAGACAGGGTACAAAATTCAACAATGATCAAATTAAGATTAAAAGACAAGTCAATACATGAGCCATAGCCCTAAGAGAAAGCCCAATTGGATGGAATCCAGCCCAAGCAGGCTATGCAGCGGAGTCACCATTTCCTTGTTGGCCACTAGGATTTCTGACATTTGCTCACATCAATAAATCGATGATCATCGCAAAAAGAGAGAACCACACAAACAAGACATACAACAAACAAAAGGGTAAGCTAGAGCAGAAAATGGTTTATCATATAATTACATACAATGTTATAGTTCAAGATGCATAAGTCAATAAATCATGTTATGACTTACAAACAATACATTATTACTCACGACACGACTCATCCGAATACATATAATTTGTCAGATTCAGCAGATGCTTGCACTTGTGGTGGCCTTTCCTGCTCTACCGAGCTAATTGTTACAGTGTTTCTTTCCCCCACATACAAGGTTAGCCCTTAAAGTGTTTCAGGCCTCCTACTACTCTCACCACTCGAGTCAGTACGCTCTATGTGAGACTAACTGACTCTTTAGAGTGTCAGGATGCAATCCTTACCTTGAATCCTTATAAAATTATATAATTGGGGCACCACCACGAACTCCCACTAACAGGGGTCATGGAATTACGTCCCAACCAACTAAGGCACCACCATGAAATCTCACCTAGAGATTCATGGAATTACGCCCTAACCAATGAGGCACAACCACGAAACTATCGTGGAATTACGCCCTAAACATACCAACAACATGTTTCATCCCTCAATATAACGTTCATACTCATACCAATTCCATGTCACTTTTGTAACCAACCATACCATACATGTCACATGCCAATATCATATCAAGCTTATCAATTCCAATCCATAACATAAGAAATTCCATACATATTCACATGCCTCATACTATAAATAAAACAAACCAGCCAATCTTACAATTTACAACAATCAAGGGTGAAAACAGTGTGGCCTGCAGCGAGTCTCGCTCAAGTCAGGAGCCCTCGCTTAGGCGAGAGGAGTGCTCTCGCTCAAGCTGCAAACTCTCGCTTAGGCGAGATCGTGATAGAGGGCCTGGGAGGTTTTGCGAATGCTCGCTTAGGCGAGGCCATCTTACTTGAGCAAGATGGTCTTTCGCTCAAAACTTAATTCGCTCGCTTGATCAAGTACTCGAGCAAAACTCCTAGGCGAGGTTCTGCTACTCTTGCCTAGGCAAGGAGAGCTTGCTTAGGAGAAAATAGCAGTTCGCGTTCCTTGTTTAACGTGACAGTAGCAACACACCAACTTCAAACAATATTCCATTCATATTCATTTGAATCCAAACATCATCTAGGCATATAAATCACAAAGTGAAGGTAAAACAACCAACATACAACCAAAATATGAAAACCCTAGCTTCCCTTACCAAGAAAGGGTGAGCAAAGGACTTCGACACCAACTGCAGAGCGCAACAGCTCGAGGAACAAACTTAGAAACTAGAAAAATAGTGGAACAACAAAGGAACAATGTTATTATGGATCCCTAAATGGAAATACGAAAATATGCTTTAGGGAGGATAGGTATGAGCTGGAGAATCACTTACATTGAGCGGAAAAACGAGATTGAGCTTGAGTAAACTTGGTCCAGATTGGGGTTAAACCCTAGCAGAGGTTCGTAGCTGCTCAAAGTAGAAGTAAGGGAAAACTATTTTTCTGAAATGAGGTGAATGAATGGGGTTAGGGTAGATTAGGGTCTTTGGCTCCCTATGGGCCAGCCCTAGGCCCAACTGATCTGGGGCAGAATAAATAGTGGGCCTTACATTACTATAACTAGTTTTAAACGTGTGTCCATGGATAGGTTGGTGCTTTTTGTGTATTTATTAAAAGAAAAGATATTAAGAGGTTGAGAAAAAAAATATTTTAAAGTTTATAAGTAAGTTTGAATAAAATCAATTTGAAAATGATTTATATGTTTAAGAAGTCAATATGTATATAAAGATATAAATAGTAGACTTTGTGAAAATACAAAAGAGAAAACATGAGCAAAATTATAGTAGACTCTTTAAAGATATACAAGATGTGTAGAAATATGTAGAGTTGATTCACTAAGAATACAAATCAACGTATGAACAAATTGATCTAATGTATATTGCTAAAATCTTTTAATCAGTACATCTAAGCACTGGCGGACCATTCAAGGGACATAGGGGGGCCATGACACCCCCAAAATTTGTATATTTATATAATTTATTTAATATATAGTTTTAAATATATATTTAAAAAATAATATTTTTAATATATTTCATATATTTTATATATTTTAAATTTTAAATTTTTTTATACATCTATATTTATATAAAAAGAAAAAGTTCTTTTTTTGTTTTTCACATTTTCAAATTTACCTTTTAAATATTTTTAGAAATAAAAATAATAATTTTATTAACATTATCTTTTGAGTGATCACTTGTTTAATTTAATCATTTTTTATTTGAAACTTAATCATTATAAATAAAAATTAATTATAGTAATATTATAAAAAAATTCTTTGTATTTATTTCATAATTATAATGATAACAATAATTCTAATTTTATTATATTTTTATTATCATAAAAAAAGTAATACAATGTTTTTATTAGTTTATATAAAAAATTTGAAATTACTGTTTTGGTTTCTATTTTTGTTAAAAAATATGAAGTTAGTCCTTCGATATTTTTTAGTCCCAATTTGATCTAGGTTTTGAAAAAATGATGCAATTTAGTTCTTTTTTATTAAATTTTCTGAACCAGATAAAGGTTTTTTAATTAAAATTAAAGTTGTGAAGAAAGATGGTTTGCTTTGTTGATGTAACTGACATAATCCTAATGTCAGTCTTGATGAAAAATCCTTGCTCCACTTCAAGAAATTTAACGAAAATGACCAAATTTCATCAATTTTAAAAAAATCGGACCAAATTGAGACTAAAAAAATTATAAGACCAACTTGACATTTTTTACGAAAAAATGGATCAAAAGAGTAATTCAACCAAAATTTTGGCACCCCCAAGATATTAGTCGAAAATCCGCCACTACATCTAAGGTATTAAATAAAAGACAACTATGATGAATGTTTTACTATTTATTTTAGACATTTGAGAATATTTTATGTGCTTTCCTATTACATGTATTATACGAAGTACATCACAAGAACTAAAGACAAAAACAAAAGTAAATAAAAAAATTAGTTTATCCTTGGTCTTGCAATAAATGAGTTTAATTTAAAAACAATATTATTTCTTATACCAATTGCAACATGATTTATATGCATGAGACTATGTTGGATCATTTTTGCTTCATAGTTATGTGTGTTAATCCAAATTGTTTGATTACTATATCATCTTGTTATACGTATTTTTCCTTTACATTCATTAGACTCGTTTAATTTATAAAAAAAAATCCTAACAAAATAATTATGCTTAACCATATGTTTTCTACTCTATTATTAATTCCATACAAAATTATATATTACACATTTTGTGTGTCCTATTTTGTACTCTTCATCTATAAATATGTATAAATCAAGGTAAAAGTACAAATCCCTACCAATCAAGGTAGAAGTATGAATCCCTAACAACTAAGATAGAAGTACCTAAGACCCTCTACGTTTGAAAAGATCATATACTCATTATTAATATGACAATCCATATCATTTTCAATGGAAAATTCAGGTACATTTTCGCATTCTATTTCGTCATGAATTGGAGTACAGTTCATTAAGGATTAATATAAATTTTGGATTCATTTCATAATATTGACCAAAAACCAACTCATAGACATGTTTCATGGTGAGTATGTCATCAGAATAATGTTTCCAACATCTTTTATCACCAATATCTTAAGACTGATTCTCTAAAATAATTAAATTACTTTTTTTTTATATTTGGCCATGAACTAATAATATAATTGTATCAATCACACTTCTTTATGTCCTAAGATTTTGAGGATATACTTTCTATCTTTATTTCTAACTCTGTCAGCTAGCAGTGGCGGATCTTGATCACAAAGTTTGAAGGGACAAAAATATGTTGGGAAATCACGCATTAAAAGTATTAATCTCTTCAAACGAAAGCACACAGGAAATTTAACGTGGTTCGACACCTCAATGCCTACATCCACAAACACTCAACAAGAAGTATTATCACCCAAGTGCAATTTTTCTGACAAAAATTGCAAACCTTCATACAATTTTTTATGGACCAAAACTGCAAACCCTTAATAGTGCAATTTTTGTGGACCAAAATTGAAAACCCTTCATAGTACAATTTTTTGTGGACCAAAATTGCAAACCCTTCATAGTGCAATTTTTCTGGCAAAAATTGCAAACCTTCCCATGACACACAACTACCAAAGCCCCTCATACACCCAAGAGACCTATTGAGTTGTCGTGACAACTCTAAAACCAACTATTTACTTTTATAATACTTTTTTGTTATTCTCTTCTTCACATTACTCAATGTGGGACTTTGGTGAATACTCACTTGAGAACCAACATATCCTCCTTTCACCAAAAGTCTCACATGCTATGGAACAAACATTTGACACACCACCAACAAATATGCTTGAACCACTCTTGTCACTAGTGATCTACACGGACTCACTAACGATGGCAATTTTTCCCATCATCGACCCTCACCGCCTTCTACATCAGACTCATTGTCGACAACTTTCACATCATTGTCACTAATAATTCACTGATACTCAAGGGTAATCCATCATAATTCCACCTTGGTCAAGCCACGACACTGCCACAACACAATGACACAACACCCGTTGTTGACTAAGCATCGCGTGAGCCATGCAAAACACCACCATTGGAGATCTTGAGCTCCACCCTCACCATGTAGATCCAACATTACCAAACATCACAGTCCACCGGACGCAACAACCAGAGCATATCTGTAAGCCGCAAAGCACTTCCTCCACGCACATGTCGCAAACCACGACTCACACAGATAAGATCTCCATCGTACATCACTCATTAGGCCACATGAGCACCATTTGCAACCTCCTTTGTAGATCTGGGAGCATCTCGCCACACATGAATTCCACTCTTTTCAAAGGACGTTGATTCTGGTCAATATGCCAAACTGCTCCTCTTCCTCCCTTGATTATAAACCCTTGGTCAGAACCTGGCTCTGATACCACTGTTGGGAAATCACACACTAAAAGTAATAATCTCTTCAAACATAAGCACACAGGAAATTTAACGTGGTCCGTCACCTCAATGCCTACATCCACAAACACTCAACAAGAATTATTATCACCTAAGTGCAATTTTTCTCGCAAAAATTGCAAACCTTCATACAATTTTTTATGGACCAAAACTGCAAACCCTTCATAGTGCAATTTTTGTGGACCAAAATTGCAAACCCTTCATAGTACAATTTTTTGTGGACCAAAATTGCAAACCCTTCATAATGCAATTTTTCTGACAAAAATTGCAAACCTTCCCATGACACACAACTACCAAAGCCCCTTATACACTCAAGAGACCTATTGAGTTGTGGTGACAACTCTAAACCAACTCTTTACTTTTATAATACTTTTTTGCTACTCTCTTTTCACATTACTCAATGTGGGACTTTGGTGAATACTCACTTAAGAACCAACAAAATAATATACTCAAATTTTATATATTTAATTATTATTACTAATATAACAAAAGTATATATAATTTAGTATTGAAATCCTTATATGTTTTTATTTACAAAAATTATAGTTTTCTAATTTCATTTCTTTCCCTGGATATTCTCATATTTGAGAATATTTTCTTATAATAAGTTTCAAAGAATTAATATGAATCATTGCACCTATAATTCAAAAGAATTAATATGAAATTTTCCACTTACAATTCTTAATTCTTTGAATATTAAGAAATGGTTCTCTAATTTAACAATGGAATTCTTAGTATCATGCTTAAAAATAGGTGACAAAATAAATTTGTATTGCTTTCATCTTCAAGGGTATCTTCCCTTTTATTGCTTTAAAAAAATGAATCTATTATTTTATTCTTCATCCATATACCTATTAAAAAAACTAAGACTACAAAATAATTTATTAAAAATTGAGAGACATAATTACTAGAAAATATATATATATATATATATATATATATATATATATATATATATATATATATATATATATGTATATGTATATGTATATATATGTATATATATGTATATACATGTATATGTATATATATATATACATATATATATATGTATATATATATACATATACATGTATATACATATATATACATATATATACATATACATATACATATATATATATATATATATATATATATATATATATATATATATGATAATCAAGTCACATTTAAGAAATGGTTATGAAAAAACATATAGTACATAACTTTTCTTTTTATATTCATAAAAAAATAAACATATAAAAAACTCATAAGATGAAAAAAACACTAAATATCAAAATAATATTTTTATATCAAGAGAAAAGAGTTACTTTTTTTATCATAAAAGAGATGCAAGAGTAATAAATAAATACAATACGTGAGAAACTTAAAATAAAAGAAGACACAAAAAAATATCTCAATGAATTTTATTATTATTTATTAGGTTTAATTTTTTTATTTTTTTATTAATTAAATATTATATTTTATAAAAAAATAAAAATCAATCTAAAACATTTTTAAAATATTTAGAAAAAAGTTAAAAAAATCTTGGGGGGTGGGGGGCATAGCCCCCCTAGGACTTTCTAAGGTCCACCACTATCAGTTAGAGACCCTAAATGTTACCTACATGATTTACCTTCAAACATAGGTACACTAAGTTAAACAGAATCATTATTCAACGCTTACACATATGTGAGATTTATATTGCTAGAATAATCTTGTGTTTGTTTGCTTTTTAGTTTATCAAAACTACATTCTTTATTTAAAATTCTATATTTTAGCTAGAAAATTCTTAAGGTAATTTTCTTTCATATTTTATTTGAAAATCACCTACAACATATGATGTTAGGCATGGGAACTTTGCCTTTGAAATTAATGAGATATTGGATTGTGTAAGGTGTGATTTGGTAGAAATTACGAAACTTACTTTATGACATGACAAAGCACAAGATAACATAGTTTGTATTCCTAGAATGTGAAAATCATGCTTACAATAAGAAAATATCTATAAGTAAAATTTATGAAAATACTTTATGATATAACATGAAGTCAGAGTAATGTCCCATTTGACGTAATGTGTGAATATGACATAATAAAAAAAAGGGACACGATGATTTTGGTATATGTTGATAGATGATCGAACATTATTTGCTAAGGAAAACCCCACATGACTAGTTTACGGTCTATATAACAATCTAGCAATAACATGTATGTTTGCATTCATGTAATTCTAGATTGGTTCCTTTTCATAAATCTTAGGTTTAGAAAAATACCACATGCAAATGTTGAGACTACGGGAATTAAATCAAGTATAATCAAGTTATAAAAGGAAAACACAAATTAGAGACCGGAAATGTCAAAAGTAATTTGGACCTAATAAAATAAAACACTAAACCTTTTATTCTATTATTTTTAAAGAAAATTGAATTTTTCAAAAAAACTTTTATTTAATTTTTTTTATTAAAACCTATTTGTATTATAAAACCCTTTGGTTGTTAGGTTCGTGGAAAGAGATGTAATAATTAAAATCAAATTAGACTGTCATTTCTATTTTTCTTTTTCTTTTTATGCTAAAACTAAAGTTTCAAAATCTTTAAAAAATTATTTCACCTTTTTTTTTACTTACCATTAATTAAAAACATATTTTTAAATTTTTAAAAAATATATTTATTTATCCGAACGAAATTGGGTGTTGACAACATCAATCAAATATAGTCATATTAATTTTGTCATTATTTGTTCTTATAATTAAAGTTAAGATGAAGGAAGTTTCATATAGGTAAGGAAGCTTCATCTACCGAGATGATCCCTCCCAATTAATTATCTTTTCATGTGGGAAAGGAAACTTCATTTGTCAACCTCCTAGTTAATTATCTTTTCATGCGAGCAACAAGTTTAATCTAACACGATGATCCCTCCCTAAAAGTACCTGGTCGAGGAAGACTTTTACTCCATTATCCCTACTTAGGACATCCTCAGGCAAGGAAGTTTCATCTAATGTGATGACCTCTCCCAAAAAGTACCCTGTCAAATAAGACTTTTACCTCATGTGATCCTTACGTAGCACATCCTCGGGCAAAGAATCTTAATTTAACGAGATGATCCTTTGTGAGAGGATATACATACATACTAATGAAACTGGTAACAATGTGAACATAATAAAATAGAAAAAGGCAAAAACATATTATATACCAAGAAGAAAGAACATTTCAATCATTGCATATTTATTAACGTGAGTAATTGTTTAAGGGTTTCTAGGAATGTCATAAACATTCCCTCATAAACATTTTTATCAATGTTAAAGTGGGGATCATCAACGAGAATCCCGAATAAATAAGATGCTCGACGAAGTGCCTTGTTGAAACCTACCAACTGAGATAGAGTTACACGCTCGGAAGAGCTTGTGTATTTCTCCTATATTTGAGCTAGAGAATCATGTTAAATAAATATAATATTCTTATAATATCCTGCAATGTATGTATTACACCATAGTAAATACAATTATGAGCATAATATTATCAATTAATTACTTTAATGATCCACACTTGCTTATATATAGGGATGTCAACGAGGTAGGTAAGGTACGAGTAGTAGCTCCCTCATACCCTATCTCGCTAGATAAATATTCGTCTCGTACTCGTCCCCATATCCGTGTGGGTATCCATTGTGTACCTCATATCCACATATTTTTTTAATATCCATGGATCTATGGGTACCCATGAGTATTTATAGAAAAAATTATTATTTAACAATATATTGTAGTCATACATGTTAGAAATATTAATATAATTTAAAATAAAATTAAAATAAAATATTGTTGTTACTGAGGTTTTAATACAATATTAATTCAGAGTTAAATTCTATTTATGTATAAACAGTTTTTATTCTTTTCATTGATTTGAAATTAATTTTGGTTTAAATCAGTTTGATGGGCATTTACTCTTGTGTCTCCTTTTCTCACCTATAAATACCACCTAGTTTCATAAGGAATAGACACACAACAAACACTAGAGTTCTTTCTCTCAAAAGTGTTCTTCTTTTCCTTCTCTATATTCTCTCTTAAAATAGTGGTGTTCATAAGGTTCAGAGATCCTTCGCTGCACTCGATCGATCTGACGGGTTGTTGTATCTTGGGGGGGGAGCGCATAATATTGAGTATTGCCCTGTGCAGTGGGGGCATTTTCTCTCTAAGGATAGCGCTCAGCGTGCCTCAACCCAGGCTTACTCTATCCTTATCTCATTTACATATTTAAATTATCTTTATATTATTATTGTTTGTTATAAGAACAATTTGACTTGATCATCTCTTTTATCTATATTTATATATTGTTTTTGGTTAATCATTGTTTGTTTTCTAACATTCTTAGAGAGAAAATTAATTATAAAAAAAATATAATTTTTTTTCTTATTATGTTTGCCATGGATATGATTAAGTCACTCTCAAGTAAGCCGGAAAAGTTTATAGGTGAAATTTTTTTCTGTTGGCAACAACAGATGAGGTTTTGGCTCACTGAAATAGGATTATTTTCTGTGATTTCTAAAGCTACTGATTCTTCTATCATATTAAGTGATTCTTCTTCTTCTTCTTCTGATACTTCTGATAGAGATATTTTATGTCATGGACATATTTTAAGTGTTTTGTCTGATAATATTTATAAAATATTTTGCCACACCAAAACTGCTATTGAGTTATGGGAAGCACTTGAACTTAAATATGGATCTGCAGAAAAAGGTTTATCTAGATATTCTTGTGAAAAAGTTATT
>Ga0214544_1005296_pt1 | contig 25096 bp, 17 predicted proteins | sample CNSS3metaG_FD_160074 | JGI IMG/M metagenome (GOLD analysis project Ga0214544, IMG submission 160074) | Root nodule microbial communities from cowpea collected in UCLA plant growth center, Los Angeles, California, USA - CNSS3 | ecosystem: Host-associated > Plants > Roots > Nodule | place: USA... | reverse complement strand
ATGGGGATGGGTCAAAAGTTGTATACCCGTTGGGTTTGGGGATGGGGATGGGGATGAATTTTTATTATGGGGATGGGGATGGGATCATGATACCCGTACCCGCCCCGCCCCGTTGCCATCCCTACTATCTCTATGTGAGTTACTTATAACAAAAGTAAATCTACACTAATACGAGTTAGTATTAATACTTATTATACATATTAGTAAAAATATATGTGTATGTGTATTTTTTTATGATAATAAAAATAATAAAATTATTATTATTTATTATTTTAATTATAAAATTAAATATAAATCATTTTATAATTTTATTGTAAATATTTTTTATTTATTTTATAGGTAGTTTTATAATTAAAAAACAATTAATTTTAAAAGAATCGTCAAATAAAAAAAATTGAAGAAATGATTACTTAAAAGAGAAAAATGGATAAAATAAATTATTTTAATTTGAAAAAAATTAAAATTTAAAAATTAAAATAAAAAAATAAATATGAACACAAAAAAGAAAAACCTAAGTATATATATAACATGTTTCAAATGTTAATATTATTTATTTATTATAATGAAAAATAATAATGCATTAGAATAAGTTTAGGATTGATATTAAAAAATCAACAATTGAGATTAAATCACGCTTAAAACAAACATATAAAATGATTGTTTATAAAAATAACAAAAATATAATTATTAATATCTATCATACTCATCAAAGCTTTCCATGAATCATGCTCATAAAAGGAAAACGAGTCTAAACTAGAACAAGGTGGTGGATATATGTTATCAAATTTTAAATTTAAATTGACTACGTCATAGGGTTCTCCATAGTGGTAGCCTTGTACCTCTCACAGACCTGTAGTTTCGTTCCACGCGTCTCAAATTGCAATCATTCGGCACCATTATAGCAGGGCCAATCGAAGTTTCCGCTTCAGTGCCGCAAGCGCGTTTGGACATTACGAATACAAACCTTTAGCATGGCCATCTTTATCTCGCTAACTTGTGGCGATTGGCAAAGCTTCCAAACACGCCCTTAGTTTCAAAACATACGAAGCACACTACTCCCTCCTCGTAACTCTTCGTCGCATTATAATTATTAAGACCTCGTTAATTTGCATTCTTAATCTTCACTATTCAACCAGGTGAACATTTTCTTTTCCTCTTTCTGCGTTTCATAAAGTGCGACAAATTTCTGAAACTTTACTTTCAATTCAATTTTTCGCGGGAACATTGTTCTTCGATTCGATTGAACTAGTTTGAGTAATTTTGATTGGATTATTGCCTCTGCATATCTGTAAAACTCCAGAAACGTATTTGAATTTGAAATTGACGTTACATTATTGTAGTTTCTTGGTTTTTGAACAATTGTGTTTGTGTTGTGTTCAGTGTGGTGGAAATGTCAATGGAGAAAGCAGAGTCTGGACAGAAGCTATATACGCGAATGCGGCTTTGGGAATTTCCGAATCAGTATGTGATTGAACCAACAGATGGATCTTCTTCTGGTTCCTATTTGTCAATTAGTCGAAAAGATGGCTCCATCAAGCTCATTGGTTCGTTCTTACTCTGTTTTCGTTGATATTTTGCTCCCGTTTTTTGTTTGTCATGTGCTCTCAGTGTAACTGAGTGTTCGCTTTATGTGTTTTTTTCTTTCTACAGACGAGATTACTGAAAGCAGCACCGTTCGAGTTCCTAAGGTTTTCACAGTTTATGGGGTGGCTGGGATGTTGCGCCTTTTGGAGGGTAAGTGAACATTAGCCTTAGCAATAGCAGAGCCAAGGTGAATTGTGCATTTTTCTCTCTCTCTCTCTCTCTCTCTTGTTGTTTTTTTTTTTTTTTTTTTTTTTTTTCTTTTTGTTTTTTTTTTTTTTTTTCTTTTCTAGTATTGTCTTAAATAAATAGTATACATTAGTGGAGTGGATGATCGAGTGTGATTAGTTGCTTTTGGTTCATTTACTACTAGAGTTATGCTCAAAGTCTCTGGTTTTTCATCTTTGACAGTGCTTTTGATTTTGATCATGATATTTCTTTCTTGCATGGATGTATTCCTTTTCAATAGTAGATATCCATTTGACCATTTACTTTGGGTTCAACTTTAAATGCCTTAGGATCGTATTTGCTGGCTATAACTGAGCGTGAATGTGTTGGATCCTACTTGGGACATCCAATTTTCAAAGTTTCATCTCTAAAGGTTTTTCCATGTGATTGTTCCCACCGTAATATCCCTTCTGAACAACAGGTAACTGCCAGAGTTCCACTTGTTTCGTTGATTTTATGTTAATAAGCAATTTGAAACTCATAATCGTTGTGTAATCTGTCAGAAGAAGACAGAGATCGATTTTTCTGGGATATTAAAAGTTGCTGAGAAGACTACGGGTCTGTTCTTCTCGTACGATGCCAATTTAACTCTCAGGTGAACCTTTTTTTTTCTAATATTTTTAGCAAGCATCTAAATTTTCAGCGAATCAGACATGAATCTTATTTATTCATAGGGAAATAATCTTCCGATTAGCAAGCGGGTGCAATGCAACCATGCAATACGTATTGAAATTTAAGAAAACATACCGTTATTTTCTGTAACACTAATTAGTATATTACAATTTTTTTATCACGGAATTAAGGATAATCACATCAGGCTTTGTTTTTTAATGGCTAAAGCGTGTATTCGTGCATGCTTGAGGACATTCACGCTAAGTTTGCAATGACTAATGAGAAGGAATTGAAGTGTAATTTTAAAATGTCTCTTTTAATAAACTTGTATTTTGCTTCGACTGATAGTGTCTATACTTAAACGTAATCAATCGAAACCTCAAACATATCATTGGTAATCTTCACAAAAAGATATATATATATATATATATATATATATATATATATATATATAGAGAGAGAGAGAGAGAGAGAGAGAGAGAGAGTTATAAATTACACCATTCTTAATTAGAAGTATATTGCTAGTGCTTTCAATTTAAATTGAAGGTTGTGGATTGGTTCGTATAAGAAAAGAAAGTATGATGGTTAATGTTCCCTATTATTATCACCTTAGAGCCATAATCATAATTTATGATTAGTTTGTCATTCTCATCCTACCCAAAATTCATTTTATTGATACAAATGTACCCACAAATATTACATTAAATTATCTATAAATGCATTCATACTTAAGTGGGAAAGATATATTTATTAATTGAACTTATTAATATTTAAATTACTCTTATTAATTTATTGACTATGATATTCACTATTTTTAATTATCTAATGCTACATTTTAATATAAAGTATTTATATTAAAATATTGACACTTTTATTTCAATTTTTTAGCCTGAGGGGAAATACTTAATACTATAATACATATAAACATTTGTATATATAACGTACATATCAAATTTTATCATATGAAATTAATGAAAATTGAAATCTCAAAGTACAGAAATCAGATTTAATTTCTTATAAGTGAATAACTATCGGGTGAAATCATAGACATCGAATGCATTAAAAGTAAATTGACTTTGATAGATCTTGAAGGTGAGAAATGTTTACAATATAATCAGATGCATGATTAAAATACGACAAAAAGAGCAACTCCATTGCAGGTTTATGAGACCTTAATTTTAATTTAATTTTTGTGGATATCAATATGATTTTTTTTTTTGTAATTTTTACTGTGCAAGAATGTCACACTTTTATTTATCTTTTATTTGGGAGTTGCAATATAAAAGAAATTTTAAATTTTTATGACTCATTCTTATTTTTTATGTTAGATTACCATACTTTATACTTCATTGGGGAGATCTTATAAAACTAATATCTTATTTTTGTGATTTGGTGTATAACTCCTGGGAGATGCTCTTATATTGGTTTCAAAGGAAATATAGTAATTCTCTTAAACTTAAATAAACCCTCAAGTCTGAATTTAGTGAATTAAAAAAAAAATATAACTGGAAGTGAAGATCCTAAAAAAGTGGTTAATTAAGTTTTTCTATATAGATTAATCATTTACAAAATAAATATACATTTGTGGTAAGAAAATACATTATTAGAAAAACTTGTTATGTTTGCGATTGCAAGAAAAAAGAATTGCAAAATTGTATTTATGATATGACTTTAATATTATGCGCTGCAGTACCCAAAGGCTAAATGACCTTGGTGAAGACTCTAAGTCGCTTCCCCTTTGGAGACAGGTAATATATTGCCTTTGTCTAGTAATTTGAGTAATTTGTTAAAGAAGAATTTTACTACCGGAGTGTGAATCCCAAAATTGTAAAGTTACTCTCCTAAATTTTGCTCTCATCACTACCCTCAGGTCTTTCAATGTTACGCATACAATGTCGCTGTGGTGATTCAATCTGATTTTCTATTTTGTTTCCTTATTTTCTATTTTTTGCTTATGTTACCAATATGCTTTAACACAGGCAGAGCCTCGATTTCTATGGAATAATTATCTGTTGGAAGGGCTCATAGAGAACAAGGTAGGCTGTTTTAAACTTGTTTATACTTTTTTGGTTCCTTGATTGCTTATGCATTCTATATTACTAAGTAATTAATGTTTTAATTCTATGCATGCAGCTTGACCCATACTTACTCCCTATCGTCCAAGGCAGTATCCTTTTCCCATCGTTGTATATGTATTCCTTTACTCATTTTTTGACAAGTAATATTTGTTTGAGTAATTTGCTTAATTTTGACCAATTATAGTGTCAATTAATTATTTTTTTTAGGATTATCCTTAACAAATAATTAGGTTTTCATCACTTTGAATCTGCTATCGGGAAAGATATCATTGAAATCACTTTAATTGCTAGGAGATGCACGAGAAGAAATGGTATTTAATATGTTTTAATAAAAAATTGTGTTTGTTTCTTCATTATCTATGCTCTTACGAAGTTTTTGCTTATGCTTTGTTTACCATTGGAAAATCAACCTTTTGTCCCATTAAATTAATGAAGTCGTTAATTTGATGGTAATAACAAAAAGTTATGCGAAAGATTGTTAGGATGATTTGCACTTTGCATTACATTATATAGATATGTTTTATAGGGCATATGAACCTACAAGTTGTAAAAAGTCAGAATTGGTATTAGTTCTTTCTAGAAAATAGGATACGCGGTGTAAATGATTTGATTGTACATGTAATAATGTTTCCCTTTGATTCACTAGATTTGATCATATTTCTAATAAACTTTGCTTATTCTTAGCAATAATATTCCTTTTTCACATGTCCACTAATTACTTTCTTTCCCTTGCACCTAATGCTGAACCCCTTTTATTGATGTGGTCATCCCTATAGCCATCTCGGATCCCTCATATGCCCCCGTTTGAAAAGTGGAAAAGGATTTACCACTTTGAATATTGTAATTTATTGATAAGAAACAAGGGTGATTATCACACCCAAGACTGTGTTCTCTCACCAACCGTACACTAGCAAAAAAATTATATTTGTGTCCTAACATAGTCCTTATAAATCTTTCATCAACAAGATCTTTTGTACCCAAGAGCCTTTTTTCATCAAGCTGTATCTTTTGAAAAATGTGTCCTGAGTGATGAAATTAAGGCACCATACTTGGTCTCTTGGTAACTTGGCCTCCTGGAAGACATTGTATAAGCAATAGGGTGGGTTTATAAATTGGAACACAAACCTGATAGATAAATAGATAAATATAAAATTGATTTGGTGGCCAAGGGATACATAGACATTGATTTTTTTAAATCTTTTTCCCATTTATAAAGCTCACATCAATTTGAATCCTCCTTGCAGCAGCAGCAACCAAAAATTGACACCTTGTTCAAATAGATGTCAACAATGGTTTTTTGTTTTCTTTTCATAATTGAGATTCATTTGAGGAGGTCTATACAAAGTCTCCGTAGGGAAATCATACTAATGAAAACTTGGTTTACAAGCTTACATCTTTGTATGGTTTGCGACAAGCCTCGGTAGTGGTTCTCCTGACTTTCTTCAACCTTAATTGCTCTTGGATTCATGCAGTCAAAGAATGACTAGTGTATGTTCACTTTTGGTTCTAGTTCCTCCTTGGTCATACTTCTTGTGTATGTTGATGATGTCCCAACTTGGCCAATATCATCACGGCTCAAAACTGGCTTCAACATACACAAGGACTACACAAATGATGACATTCATGTGAGTAATGATTTGTTGTATGAGAGATTGTGAATTGGAAATGATGATAATATCATCAACATATACTAAAGTAGATAATACTAGCAGAGGCATGCCTGTGTATAAACAACGAATGATCACATTTATTGTTAGTAAATCCGAACTGAAGAAGAGTAGTTTTCAGCCTTTCAAACCAAGCTCTAAGAGCTTGTTTGAGATCATACATTGCTGTATTCAACTTGCAGACTATAGATTATCTTCAGCTTCAACATAGAGAAATTTTATTTACACCAAGGTGAAATATAGGCCTTTTGTGACTAAGTGCAAGAGTGAGAATAATGTGAATTATGACAGGTCTAATAATAGGAGATAATGTTCTGAAAAATCATATTCAAACCTTTAAAGAAATCTTTATGCCACCAATCTAGTCTCCTAATTGTTTATTGAGCCATCTCCATTTTCCGACTCAAAAACCCATTTTGCTTCCAACGCGAATCCTGTTTGGAGATAAAGGAACAACAGTCCAATTATTATTTTTCTATAAAGCAGCAAACCATTTTAGGTCCTGTAGAGCTTGTTTTATACTTTTGTGCTCAGCATGACAGAGAAGAGTAGGTTGAATTCTTGATTAAAGAATCCTACTTTTAGATTGGTGATCATGGGATGAATATTGACAAGTCGAATGTCAGAACTAAAGGAGTTATTTTGACAGAAGACTCAGCTAAATGTTCAATATTATGGGAGGAAAAAGCTCCTAAATTTGAGATAACGAACTCAGCTGAAGAATAAGAGATGGACGGTGTAATTATATATTCAGTGACTTGTGAAGCTGCACGAATAGTAGAATTAATATGAAATATATCCAAAATATAAGCAAACACAGGTTGAATTATAAGATGAGGGTATATAAGTAGATGAAAAAAAGATGAGGGTAAGGAAATCTATGGTCATTAAAAATGAAGACACACTCAGTTGATCTAAACTCAAGCTTGTAAGCATTGTGTGGTTTAAGAAAAGGAAAGTGAATACACCCAAAAAAACCTTGAGAAAAAATTAATCTAGGAAAGTCTGAAATAAAAGTAGTATAGGGAGTAGCAAAGTGAAGAACATAGGATAACCTATTATTTATAGGTAAACAACAATGGTGAGAGCATGATAAGGTTTAGGGAAGAGAGGTTTGACTAAGAAGAGAAAGACTCATTTCAACTATGTGACAATGTTTTCTCTCCACATTACCACTTTGGTGATGAGTAACAAATGATGAATAATGCCTATCCTATTACGGTTTAAATACATGAAATTCCAACCCCCAGCCCCTTCCCCGGAATAATGTGTTTATTCTTTTGAACTGTTTAAAAACTTCTAAGGCATTAGATTTATTTTTAAGAAGATATATCCATGTGAAACATGAGTGGGCATCAAAAAGGATATGTAGTAACGAAAATTACCAGGATAATTAATGGGAGCATGTCTCCATCAGGTGGTCACTATATATCAATTCCAAAGGAGAGACATACTTAGTTTGAGACAATCGGTAAACTATTAGATTTTCCCATGTAACATGCAGACAGAAAGGAAACTCAACCTTATTAAGAAAGTTGATATTATATTGTTGAAAGACAAGACAAAGGACATTTGAACTAGGATGTCCTAATCTAAGATGCCACTATATGGAAAAGTTGTTTATACAAGGAAAATGTTTAAGAACTGGACAAATTTTAGCCGAGGGAAGAGACAGATTGGAAAATTGATAGAGCCCATAAGGACCGACATCGACATGACCTTGAAGAAGAATTTCATTTGAATCCTTTAACAAAACGCTTGTTAGAATAAAACTCAAAAATGTACAGATTGTCAAGCAAATTTGCTTTCACTGATAAGATTTTTTTCTTATACGAGGGACATATAATATACTATGTAACTAGACACGATTGTTATATGGTGTGGACAACTTTGAGAAACCCAATGAAAATATTTTCAGACCTTGACCATAACCAAAAAAATATCTTATCAAGACTTTTAAAAGGAGAATTTTGCTGAATGTTTTGAGCGTTAATTGTTACATGATAGAAAGCCCCTAACTCAGAAAACCTGGTTGAGTTTGGTGTTGGATCAAAATCTACAATCATAGCCTGAGGTTGTTTTCCATTGAATAGTGCTTTTGCCACCAGTTCCTCCTCGACCTAGCCAAAGCTAGCACCGTATTGGCCCTGGTTTCGAGATTTAGAATTAGACTTTTGATAGTTAACATTTGAGTCTAAGTTCTGATTATCAGCATCAGTTTGAGAACCTGATTTATCAATTTAGCTTATATTCACAAAAGACGAATCGTAAAGGATGAGAGTACCTTGTACTTATTGATTTCTAAGTTCATAAGCAAGAATTAAATCTTCTGCTTCCTCAATTGAAATTTCATGAATACGACTTTCAACTAAAGAATAATATAATGAAATTCTTTTGGTGAGCCTTCTAAAATAGAACCAAGTGTTCACGATGATAAGTTGGATCTTCAACAGCAGAAACAGCAGAAAGTATCAATAAGTGCTTCTGATGCAAAGTAAGTACTCTTCAATTGTGGTATTTTTCAGTAATGAATGATGAAGTTCAAATTCATGTTATCTTGCCCTAGTGTGAGTTTGATGACAGAAATATGTATGTATTTTCTCCCATATCTCATGAGAGTTAAGTGGTCCAAGAACACGATCAAGCATTGAGCTCGATAATGACGATTGAAGCCATGCAAGAAGCAATTGCTCTTGCTTTTCCCAAGCCAGGTACTATTGATTGATGAAACTCTGATAACGATCACTTTTAGAAAGAATAAGCATCGGTATAGAAAAAGAAACAACAAACCGATAAAGGTTATAGGCTTTGATAATAGGTTCGATTTGTTGTCAACACAGCAAACAATTCTTCTTATCAAGCTTTTTAGTGATTCGATTGGAAAATGTGGCTGGAGCAGTGACCGGGATCGAAGAAGAAACCTCGTCAAGAATTGTGGCGAAAGCCATGAAAAAGGATCAATGAGCTCTAAACACTGACACACTAATTTTATTATGTAAAGGTAAAAATATACGAAAGAGCAGCGAGACTCTGTTTACAGAAAAGAATACATACCGAGCACAGTTACAAGTTAGTTATACCCATCTAACTAAAACGGTTAGACTAATACCCTGGCTAACTAACAACTAAGGTAATTTCCTCAGAAACAACAGAAACCATAATGGCAACAGAGTGAACATTAGTTTGACATTGCAAGCCAAGAAGGATAATAGTGAAAGAGAGAAGGAAGAAACTTGTAACAGTGCAAGCCACGAGACTACACAGGCTCCCAAGGATTTCGGAGCTTGGATACAGCGTCAAGAGCAATTTTTTATAATTAGAAAAGAAAATTTCTCTTAAATAGAATGCCAAAGATCTAATTAAGGGATTTCCTGAACTATTGAATACATAGTTAACTTCAATGTTTTTTAGGGTTATATAAAATGAGACAACTAGCCTATTCTCATAATTAAAGCATTTAGTTTTGTCTGTATTCAGAACTAACAAAATGTTTTAGGGTTAATATCTTATTATGGTGTATTCTTAGGGATTCTAACAAGAAATTTAGCCATGGAAAGCTGACTTCAGCAAAGATTAGCACAACTCCATGGAACAATATGAAACGAGTGGAATGGATTGGAAAGAAAAGGAAAAGGATTAAAATAAGCTACTTTATTCCTTTTGCAGCTTAATAAGTATTTCAGAAATTTAATATCAAGTAATCTATTGAAATATTTCATGTGGAAGAGTGTATACAGATCAGCTTCAAAGCTGAATCAGACTGAGCCAGAGATGTGTTTTGAAGGATATAGATGATGCATCCAAACGATAAGTTGTAGACAATATGTATCGGTCTATGCCTATCATACACAAACCCAGAAAAAACAAAAATGTATAACATAATTACTTTGAATATTTTAGTATTGTAACATTTACGTAGTGGTACAATGAGAGCAAATATAGGTATTGTAGCAACCCTTTACCAAAATCCATAAACAATCCCAAAGTTGTCAAACATTTAATGCTAACGATAAAATTAAAAATAGACAATCTCTGTTGTCTAACATAATCTATAAACTTCAAAAATTGTGTGAGAAAACTTCGTTGTCATCTGTGGCTGCGTAATGAAGCGTGTATCGTTGATAGTGGTTAGCAGGCTACAGTATTAAAGATAACAGTTAATCTGTTATTTGATCGCCTACAAAAAACTCCCAATAGATTATGCTGAATTAGTGTCATTGATTGATTGGCTAATGATACAAACACAATCATTTCCCGAAAGGAACCCGAATGTGGAGAAGAGGAGCTGATCCTGATGGTTATGTGGCTAATTTTGTGGAAACAGAGCAAATTATGAAGATCAATGGGTATACAGGATCAATTGTTCAGGTAATGCTTTGTACTATCATGCTGCAATGTAATATAATGGTTTTCTACATTTTATTTAATGTATTGATTCTATTTCAAATCATTAGGAGCCATAGCTATATTGAAATAACTCTTTCATTAACATTAGCTTAATTAATAAATTGAACTTTTCTCACAAATTGTTACTTTACCTTGTATTAGATAACAACATTACCATTTTTTAAGTCCTATACCATATGTTTAGAAAATTATTCATTCCTTTTTGTTTTTTGGTCGAACTGCATCATTCCCTATATGAATTACTTCTTGATGTTTCATTTCAAGTTATTGATAGTAAACTACATAGGAAGTTAGCTATCCTCTCTAGTAGCAAATAAACGATTGTTATCTGAAAAAAGCAAATTAACTGTCAAATTTTGAAAAGTAAGCTTTGGTAACTGCAGAAAATCATAATAACTTGTATGCCTGATAGCGAGTCATAATCCATGGTGATATTTTAACTTGCTAAAATGACCTCTTATCATGCTTTTCGTTTACATAATATCATTTTTGTTTATAATTTGCAGGTTCGTGGTTCAATTCCACTGCCTTGGCAGCAAATTGTTGACTTAACATATAAACCGAAGTATGAATTACTGAATCATGAGGAAGGGGTAAGTTGTTATTTTATTTCTGTATTTCTTGAAGTTTTCATGTAATAAACTAAATGTATTTGACTATTGTTTCATTGGTTATTATGCAGCCCCGAGTCTTGGAGAGGCATTTCTTAGATTTAAGAAAAAAGTATGGGTCTGTGTTAGCTATTGACCTAGTTAACGAGGTGAATATTATTCCATTGCAAAAAACTTAAAAGGCTTATCTGATGAAGGACAATTGCCTCAGATGATTCTTGGGTCTATAATTGGTTACTGAACCTTAAAAGTAACTATAGAAATTGCATACTGTCAATAATATGGTACCAACCAAATATTATCATTCTATAATGTATAATGCTGTGCATGTCCTAAGAATATATCGTGTTAATAAGGATGGATTTATGTATCACCATGCATCTATTTGAGTGTATTTTCTTCTCTACGTGGTTTCTTAATAGCACGGAGGAGAAGGTCGGCTATGTGAAAAATATGGAAAGGCAATGCAAATTGTATCTGGTAATGATGTCAGGTAAGAGTCTCTTTCACTTATATATATATATATATATATATATATACACACAGAGACACTTACAAATATATCTGTTATTTGGAATTGGTGCAAACCCTTTTTATTTTTTTCTAGATATCTGCATTTCGATTTCCATCACGTCTGCGGGCACATCCATTTTGATCGTCTTTCAATCCTTTATGATCAAATATCTGATTTTCTTGAGAGAAATGGGTATGGTATTTTATTATTTAAGTTTTTAACCATTTAGATATAAAATTTTCTCATATTCAATGATTTGATTAGCATTCATTACCTGCTATTGCCCAAGTTGGCTTCAACATTTATAGTTTTACTATGTTGCATATTGCGGGGCTGTTTGTTATAAGATTTTGGATAATTGTCGACCATAATATAATTTGTTGTCTAGCTGCACAACGTTCTTTCCTTTCTGTGTTTGTAATCAAATTTCATTTTTACGGCATTATAGTTAAAGGGTTCCAGAATTTTGATCCCTTTCTGTTTTGAAATTGTAGATACCTTTTATTGACTGAAAAGGGAGAGAAAATGAAGGAGCAACTTGGTATTGTTAGAACCAATTGTATTGATTGCCTCGACCGTACAAATGTTACTCAGGTTGGTTGGTGTATACAATGCAAGTTTTTTAAACGCTTCATCATTCCCTCTTTTTTGAACGCTTCATTCCTTCTGTATGGACTTGGTGCTGAGTATGAAAATAAAAGCTCAACATTATCTATTTTTTGGTATGTGTGCATTTGTTGCATCATTTTCCTACTCAATAATGTTCTTACTGATATGCAGAGCATGATAGGCCGAACTATGCTAGAATTCCAGCTTAGAAGAATTGGAATCTTTGGTGCCGAGGAAACCATTAGTTCACATCCAAATCTAGATGACAAGTATAAGATCTGTACGTGTATTGCTAATTTTCAAGTTACACATCTTTGCAGTATTGTTAGCTATTTTCATTTCAAAAATTTTCTCCTGTTTAGATTGTTTCATAGAATTTCTAACCTAGATTCTCTTCTGACTGGCTCTATTATCAGTGTGGGCTAATCATGGGGATGATATAAGTACTCAATATACAGGCACTCCTGCTCTCAAAGGAGACTTTGTCCGGTATTTTCCCATCAATTTTTCCATCACTTTCCTTGTTCATCACATATAAAAAAACTTAAACAGAACTTATGCATCCATAAAATGTTATTTTATGTTGAAATTACATTAGCATAGGGATAATTTCAATAACGACGTAACAATTTCTTATAATTTTCAATTATGACCCTCCCAAGTTTAAAATTTAACCTTGTGCCACCTCCTCATTAAGTTTTGTTTGGATTCAGATTTGGGCATCGCACAATGCAGGGGATAGTAAATGATGGTGTGAATGCTCTTATGCGCTATTATTTGAATAACTTCTGCGATGGAACAAGACAGGTCTCTATCTCATCTCATTGTATGCCTGGGTAGAATTCATATGTGCATGCTGTCATTACTTATTGTCTGGTCCTTCAAATGTTTGATTTTGCTCTTACATCCTCATTTAGAAATTCAAGTATGAGTTAAAAGTGTCATATTTAATAGAAATAATGAAAAAGTTGAGTAATCCATAAATGTATAGTGTTTAAGATTTTTTTGTTGAAAATAGTATCATGATGTAGGTTCATATATCTCCCCATGGTAGACAATTCTTATTTTGCACGTAGTTGTGATCATATCAAGAAACTTTGTCCATCAGTTATTGATCCTGTTCATGACTTCTTTTTTTAATGTAAAAGGATTCAATTGATCTCTTACAAGGGCATTTCATAGTTTCTGCCAACCGAGAACATAATCCTTCTCAGAATCAAGGCATTGAAGCTATTGCTGTAAGTTCAATTTGTAGACTAAATCTTTTTGATTTTAGAAAAGTTATCAGAAATTTAATATAAATAAATATTAACTTGTCTTTTAAATATGGCGAAACTCATTCCTATTTACTCAATTCTTCAACATTTTACAGAAGTTCTTTTTCTTTTTGGGTTTAGGGTGGATTTTTATACGGCCGATTTTTGTCTCTCCACCTTATACCGTTAATCACTAATAATATCTTATTGCTGCCTTAACTTCATGTTATTACTTATATTCATTGTTTGAAGAATGTGCTTTTCATATTAAAATTTGAACATCTCTTTGTTTATGATTGCAGTCATTTCCTCTGGCTTTGGGTCTGGTTTTGACTGGCTTCTTTTTCACACTCATGTCCTTGACGCAAGGTGAGTTAACTGCATACTGTTGAGAAACCTATGCCTTCTAGTTGCATATGTCTAACATGGCTTTTCAAGTGACAATCATAAATTAATTTCTGCAGTTAGATATGATTTTAAGCACTTGTTCTTCTCACTTGTGTGGGCAAGCATTAGTCTTGGTATAGCAGCATTTGTGAAGGCCAATGGTCGCGTTTTCTGCAACAGACCTCGCCTACACAAGCCCCGGTCTTGACTTCCATATCCAGATCACTGTTTGCAATTAACAATCCTCAACTGCAGGAATCTTTGCACTTCAATGTCCCTTCCACACTTCTTATGATACTTATTCTATTATTATACTAATTTTGTAGTTATTATAGCTTCCAAAATTATTTCATATCCCACTACAGTGGTTGATGCTTTTTCGCCAGTTCTTGCTCTGGCTTCCTCTTTGTATATGCATGTTTTATTTGTGTCTTGTATAAGATTGAAGCACCTCAAGTTATTGGAAATTCATATTCAGTTTATTCTTTTTGTATGCTTTCAAGAGAATTTATTCTTTTCAAACTGCTTTGTTTCATTACTGTATCTTCTGCAGACCCTTTGTTAGGAACCGAGAAGTGGAAAGAAAATAAATGAGAAAACTGTCTTTCAAGATTTCTTTCACAAGATTTCTCGTTTCAAAAGAGTCGATCCTCAATTTACAATCACAAAATATGAATATCTTCTATCAATCTTTTTCCAACCATTTATATCTAACTACCCACCTAACTAACTAATTAATATTCTAATTATCATGCTGACCAAAAAAAAAAAATATCCTAAATATCATAAACAATCCATAGAAGTTGGTATATGTGAATGAGAGAGAATGGTTATTTTTTCCTTTTCTTTTCAAAACATATTTCAAATATTTATCTCATATCAGCAAAGGAGGAAAGGTAGTGTTGGAAGTCAGTAATTCTGTTATGGGTCAAGAACATGTGTCAAATTTTCCAAATGGTATGGGAAATAGGAGGAGCACAAGGAAAAAAAAAACCATTCATACCTTAGGACTACGCGTGATCTAATAGACTCTCCTCATGCTGCTTGTTTTCAAACTTTAGAATCTTGATTGCCCCCCTAAGCACAGTGGGAACTACCTCACAGTCACTGAAACCGCCGGTGTCAAATGCTTCTATTCCTCTGTTTTAAATCTGTAATGTTAAACTCGATTTTTAGAGCCAACTTCTGGTGGGTTCAAAGTACTTGTGGGTAAATAAAATGCAATAACATTAAAGTTGTTTAAATGGCAGATTTATTACTCTGTATGGTGCCTTTTTGCTCTGATGATTACTGGATGCAATTCCAGAGGATTTAGAACCAGATTTGGCTATTTTGTTACATACCTATAAGGATGTGTTTGCTATTCCTCAAGACTTACCTTATAATAGGTCACATGACCATCATATTCCCTTGCTTCCTAATGCCAAACCAGTGCAACTACAACCTTACAGGTATCTTCACAGCCAAAAAGAACAAAATGAGAAAATGGTACATGTTGCAGGAAGGTCGCATTACCTCTAGGAATAGTCCTTTTTCATCTCCAGTTGGTTGTCCTTGTGAAAAAAAAGATGGAACATGGAGGTTTTGTATAGACTATAGAGTCTTGAATGTTATTATTATTGACAGTTTTCCTGTGCTCACAGTAGATGAATTGATTAATGAATTATATCATGCCAAAAATATTTTCAAGTTAGATTTACAGTCTGGATACCCTGGATACCGCCAAACTTTTATTAAACAAAGAGGATTGTTACAAGACCATTTTTAGAACACATCATGGCCCTTATGAGTGGATAGTCATGCCATTTAGTTTGATTAATTCTATAATTACATTTCATTCCTTCATGAATGAGGTTATGAGATTTTCACTGGTTTACTGAGAAAATGTGATCTTGTCATCGTTGTTGATGAGATTCTAGTATATAGTTCTTCGTGGAATGGTCATTTACACCACTTGGAAGTTGTGTTCCAACTTCTAGGGTTGCACACCAACTATTTGCAAAATTCTCAAAATGCTCTTTTGATCTTTCTCAAATTGAATACGAATACGTTGACCATATAGTCTCGGGTGAAGGAGTATCAATGAATGATCAATCTGAGACTGTCAATTGTTGTTTAGAAATGTACTCGTGTTGTTTCACTTATGTAAATCTGAGGAGTTGGATCAAGTTCTTGCCATGGACTCATATCAGCTTAACATAGACATGACAACTTTTAAGATGGTATACAGAATGACTCTCTAGAATTGATAGGTATGTCTTGGATAATATTGATCGTACATATTTACAAGAGATGCTGCTGCAATAGAGGGACACTACTGTCTTGACTCAATTGAAGGTAAATATTTTAAAGTTCAGCAGAACACGAACAGAAATACAGACCAAAAAAGGTGATAGACTAAATTCAAGGAAAAAGACATGGTGTAGTTAAGTTGCAACCTTATAGATGGAACTCATTAGCCCTAAGAACAAAACCAGAAACTAGGCTTTGGGCCTATTCCAATTATGTATGCAGAAAATACATTCTTTAGCATAAAAATTGCTTTTGCCAGGCCATGCCAAAATACAGAGGATTATGATATAGGTCAACAACAGGTGTCAAATGTTTCGGATGGTGTAAGAAACAAAAAAAAAAAATCCAACTTATACCATAAGGATTACACATGGAAAATCAATTAAATATCAAGATACATGAGCGTGGTAGAGAGAGACATTTATTTTATCTCTCTCTTTAGTACTTTTCTCTTCTATATTCTCTTTAAAATTGCTATTGTGGACTCCTCCAATCTCATTCTTGTTTAGTGACCATCACACTGTAATGCATTTTGTCATCTTTAATTTTCTTAATTTTACCTTTCATTGGACACTAAAAGAAATATAACTTTACTAATCATTTTTAGCTTAAAAGGAGGTTTTCAGCTTAAGAAAAACTAACAAACATCTTTCACTCCAGCTTTTATTCTTAACTTTAACTTAAAAACAAAACAACAAGATTGATTATTAACCAGTTGAAGCAGCATCTTAAGAATGAATACATCACAGATCAGTGAGTGCATGGAAGTAATACATGCAATCTACCTCATGATCATGAGGATGGAGTTGCATAAGGAGGCCAGTAAAGATGAAATTGAATCTTGTAGGTAACAGTGAGACCCGTAAGATCAACAGGAGAAGAAGTAACATAGCCTTGCACAAACAAGAAATCTTCAGTGCCTCCTACCACTGGAAGATTCGAGGATTTCACGTTATCAGTGACACCAACAACAGAAAGGGACCCTTTATGGTGCTTCAAACGAAGAGTTAGCTTCGCAATTGAAATGCTTCGAAGGCCATCAAGACTAGATGTCACTGTAGTTCCTTCTGAGATCCCAACCAGTTTGGAGGATCTGTTGGCTGCAACTGTCAAAGGGTCCTGAAAGGCAAATAAGGTGCCAAAAGGGGTTGTGGTTTGACTCACTCCTGCTCCTCCTTTTATACCTTCCACTATGATATACCCTGTTTTGTTTATGGTTTCATGTTGGAACAGTGAGAAGTGAAGGGATTTGAGGTGTTGAAGGTGGTCATGGGAACCTGCAATGGCTTTGAATTGGATTGTGGCCAAAACTAACACAGCAAGAACATAGTTGTGTGAGGAAGCCATAACTATGTTGGTGGGTTGTTGTGATTAGAATGGAAAATAAGGTTGATATCTCAGTTCATTATATACAAGAAAAATGTTTTTGTTTTCTTTTTTTTTTTTTGCACAAAACAATCGTAAAATCAGTGAAGTCAATGCAAACAATAACCAAGTCATTGGGGATTGTCATTTATTGTATATAGTCATCTGGTTTTGACTGGAAAATTGTGTGCATTTCAAGAATTAATACACAGTCCACACATGGTGGAAGTAAATAGGACTCTGCATTTACTCTCATTATGATGTTAGGAATTAGAATGTGAAAGCTCCGTAATATATTTAATGTTTTAATAATTTGTTACATGATTACTGATCAACAATTAATTTTCTTATTAAATCCTTTGAGGAGTGAATTTTGGTTTCATATGAACTTAAAATTCACTCTTTTTATTCTTGAAAAAAAAAATGTATGTCCCAATATGGATTTAACTTATTGTCAATTTAAATTTTTATATTATATTAATAGATTATTTTGTATACTTTTCTAATTAATAATATCAAACAAATTTTAAATAATGATCAAATGACTAAAAATAGATATCAATTTATAAGTTAAAATTCACTTGTAACTAAAATAATTTATATTATAAATAAAGAATTATACGAGTATAATCACTATGATAATTTCTCGTATCCTAGTTTATTTGAGAGCAAAATAACTAATAAGTTTAACATATTTAGACTTCTATGAAAATCAAAAATTAATTAGAAGTAATTAAAAATTAGGTTAAATATGTTTTTGGTCTTTTCGTGAAAATTGAAATTAGTCTCTTTTTAAAACTTTAACCAATTTAGTCTCTTATCTTTAAAAATTGGGTGAATTTAATATTTTTAATCAAATTTGCTAAATTTATTTTACTTTTAAACGCATTTTTCAACTAACCTTGAAACAAAAATAAGTTAAACGATGAATTTAACGTAAATATCATCATGAAATGAGTTTGAAACGACAACTAAACTTAACAAAAATTGGTTAAAAAGATCAAGTACACACATTTCTAAAGTTACGAGACTAAATTATTTCAAAATTTTGAAGAGGAAATTTTCAATTTTCACTTAAAATTAAGGACCAAAAACATATTTAACTTTCAAAATTTATAAATTTTTTAGTTGGACATTTATTTTGGAGATCATATCGACTAAATATTAATGAATGATCCAATAACGAGTGGAATAATAAATCCAATAAATAATAAATTATCTTTAGATAGGTTCTAACTCATAACTTTAATATCATGTTAAAAAATTTAAGTTTAACTTAACCTTACAAATTGATTTGTAACGTAAGATCTACATCCATTTATATATTATGAATTGACCTTATTTCTAGTCGATATAAGATTTACAACAATTTACAATTGAAAAATTATTAATATTTTTATTTTTACGACTTAGTTGATTGAAAATATTTAATTTAATATGTTCATAGTTAAATATGAATTAGTATATTTATGCATTTGTTTATATCTCGTGGATGAAAACATTTGGTGCTGTGTTTGATGGTTACGGTTTCACATATGACCAATTCAGACATTTGAAAGAGCTATAATGCGAATGAAATTCCCACATGAGGAGAAAAGTTGTTGAGTACAAAAGTGAAAATAAATTTTCACATTAGAAGAAATTAAGTTATATATTTTATAAAAACAATAAAAAGTAAAGCTACTCACTCACCTAAAGATAACATAAAAAAATAGTTATAGAAAATGATTTGACTTGTACATATAATGTTAAAATTAGTGTAGTTGGTATGGTGAGAAATACCTTCCACTTAGGTAAGCAAAAGTTAAGTTGAATTGTGTATCTGGGGAAGAAGAAAAGAGGTAATAATGATGAACAACCACAATAAATGATGCATTAAAAACCTGTCCACATCAACTTTTTGAAATTGCCCACTCCTAACGCTGATAATATGAATAGAACCAAAAGTTTGTTTGTTTAGAATACTTTTCATTCCAATCAAATGCAAACCCATCTTACACTCTTTTCTGTCATACTCACAATTCAAAACAAACTCCCTTACGATACAACCTTTTCATTTCTATACTTTTAAATTAATCACAGGTTATGTAAAGATAAATATGATTTTAAAAGTGATTATTTTGAAAATTAATAAATTCATTTTATTATTAGACTATAGTATAAAAAGGAAAAGAATACAAATAAGTGTCCCTTATTGTCTTCTGTTCCATGTCCGACTGTATCAAGTATGAATTGTGCATGATTTTTGAAATAATTTAAAAAGTCATAGTTTGTTATAGTACCTTAAAAGAAAAATTATAAAGTATAATCGGTATATTTATTTAATAATATAAAGTATAATATTTGTCAATGACATATCATTTCACCCACGTGTCAGCATTATATTTTACTCTATTGCATGGTATTCAAAGCTTTTCTTTTTATCATCTTTTATTTACTTAATCTCTTGTAATTTAAATCTTAAAAAATATATAATTAAAATAAAATATTTGGTTAAGTTAGATGTGAATATTACAATTATTACAAAATATTGTAAGATTTTAATTTTAATGATCTAGTTATCACTATTTCTGAATATATCTATTTATAGATATTAATGTCTTATTTTATTCATTTAATTTAATAAAAAAAATTCTTTCATACATTTGAGTCCGCTTTAAGTTGATGATATCACAGTTCTTATTTTTTAATTTCTGATTTTGATTTTGATTGTGGTTTTTGTTTTAGAGTTGGTTCAAGTTATTTTATTTATTTATTAGATTTTTTGAAGTATATTTAGTTAGTCTTTAACAATTTTTTTTTAGTTTTTGTTGTTACCGTTATCATGATTGGAACCACCAACTTGAATGACTATCACATCAGATAATCTATTTCTGAATATCTTTTATAGGGTATGATAAATCTAAAGAAACTAATGAGCTAAGCACCTGATAAAAAAACAATATGAGTTCACATGTGGTTGGGACATGTAGTTTAGTTTTAAGTATTTTATTCTGTATTTGAAAAATAATTTGTATGTTTATAAATTTTCTAAGAATTTGATTTCATTTTCAAGATTAGCACCTTTGAAAAAATCCTTTAATTTTTCGGATTTTGATTTTACATTGTGAAATAAATCTAAAATTGTTGATTTTGGAAAACTATGTGATAGTATTTTTTTTTTTTCAACATAATAATCATAAGCATGTTACAAATGAATTAAAACTTCTGAACGAAGGAAGAATCCTTTATACTATGGCACTCAAAATTAGGACACATATCCATGGAGAGAATTAAGTGATAAGTAAATGAAAGATTACTTAATACTTTCAACTTTACTATGTATATTTATTAAGGGTAAACAAACAAATAGTTTGATGGTACTATTTTCGTTTGGATGTTTTAATTTGGTCTCCATTTTTAAAAAAAATATCAATTGTGTCTCAACTTTTAAAAAAAATATCTCAATTAGGTCCTTTTCACAAAAAAATTTTATCAACGTCATCAACGGTTTGCCACATGTCAGTCTTTGATTTTTTTTAATTTTTTTTTTAATTTTGTTTTGCCATGTATCAAGTTCCTGATGCAACACGTGACAGTACTACCACATATCAGTGTCATCACTAAGGGTCATTGTTTTGATTTCAATTTAATGTCCACATATATCTATTTGTTTCGATTTAGTCTCCACATATATCTTTTTGATTTAATCTAGTCCCAATTTAAAAAAAAATAGAGAAATATTGTCTCTCTCTTAATAAGAAATTTTTTATTTATATAAATGTTATATTGATATTCATTATTAAAAATGACTAACAAAATTAAGTATTAATATTTATATTAAAATTTAGTTATAAAAGTCATGAATAACAAAACATGGGTTAATAATTAAGAAAAATATAATATGTTATAATGTCATTTTAAAAATATAGCAATATTTTCTCTTTCTTAAATTTGAAATTTGAGACCAAACTTATTATTTATATAAATGTTATACTCATTTTTTTTTCAAAATAGTGCAATATTGTTTCTTTCTTAAATTTGAGACCAAACTTATTACTTATGTAAATGTTATACTTATAAGAGAGAGACAATATTTCTGTATTTTGGAAAAAAAAATATGAATAAATTGAATCAAAAGGATATATATGGGGATTATATTGAAACCAGGGTTAATTATGATTTTCGTCCCTCAACTATTGCTAATTTTTTGTTTTAGTCCCCCACCTAACATTTGCACTATTTTAGTCCTTGACGTTTTGAATCGGATGAAATTAGTCCTTAATTTTAAACTCCGTTAATTTCAATTGACACCTGTTAAACTAAAGGCCACGTAAGGATCTGTTTTCAGTTGAATTAAACAAAATTTTGCACGTCTGTTATTTTTTTGCTAGCGTTTGTGGGTTGTTCCGTCGCGCCTTGCTCCACCACTGGCACTGTCATGGTGCGATATGGAGAGCTTCCTTCTTCCTCAAAGTCTATGGCCACCACAAACAACCGCCACAACACCCACCACAGGCGTGCCTTGCCGGCGTTGGCAGCGGGCCTGCTCCTTCGATTTCTCTCTTTTACTCGAGGGTTTGTCTCCTCTGTGCTTACTTCCGCGTGCTCTTTTCCCAACCACCACGGCCTCCATGTTAGCCAGTCTCGTCTGCCACCAACGCCCTCGTTGGAGATTTCACAATCGAAGAACACCCTTCTCTCTTTACTAATTCTCTTTACTGTTTTTCTGGTGTTTTGTTGTATTGGTGTTGGTGTTAGAATTTTAAATGGATGATGCATGTTGGGTTCTATTGTATGATTGGGAGAATGGAAATTGAAAACCGGAGAAGAATGAGAAGTGACGTAGCAAAGGTTCTAAGGTGGTGTGAGGTCTTATTCTTTAGTAATGTCATACATACATTCTAATCTTTACATAATAGCATTTCTGATGTATATGCTTAATGCTACTTATTAGTTATTATATGATTATTTTTACCAGTAACTGATACAAGAAGTCTGAAACATTTATGTCACAGGGAATCTTTAATCATATTGGATATCTGCGAGTTATTTCCAACAACAGTAGAAATTGAGATAGTAAGATACATTGTAATGGCTGCATGGGATTTGGTTTGAATCTCCTAAATTCCTTTGCTGAGTACATAGAGATTGTCAATTTGTCATATTAGTCAGTTTTTGTATTGTTTTCTCCTGTCAATGTTGTCTTCGAGGGAACAAATTAGTTGGTCTTGAGAAGTAAATATAATTTTGTATACTATTTAGATAGAAACCAAGAGTTCCAGAGTAGGATTTGTTTCCTTGTTGTACTATTTTCTGTTTATTTATTGGAATCTAGTTTTGGGCTGAAGGTATGCACTTAGAAGTTAAACTTGGCTTGTGTTTTTCTCATAGACCCATCTTCATGATGGGTAGAAGACATGTACTAGTAGAGATATATGTTGCATACAATACAAGTCTGCAAGAGTGCTCATATGAAGTGTCTTTTACAGGCCTTACTGAATGCCAAATTTATAATCACGGTAGCTCTTGCTATATGGTTGTTGTTTCTTTAAGATTTTGCATTAATTATAAGCTTGATGATTATCCTTCAAACTTATTATCAATTAGCTTTGAATTCATGAGCACGGCAGCGAATTTTAATTTAAAGTTTGGTAGGTTTTGATTGAGGTATGTCAATCAATCAAAATTAAACCACATTGCATTAATATTACTTTAATTAATATAAATTAAGAAAGCATAACCTCAAACTCAATTGAATTTATAATTTTAGTCAAGTTGAAAGCATTCTAACTAAAGTCAAATTAACAATGTCTTTATAAAAGCCTCGTGTTATTTTAACATTCAAAAAAATTTACATCTGATTCACATTTATTATTTTACCTTCTAATCTATCACTTTTTTTATGAATACAAAAATTAACAACTATTTTAATTTTATCCTAAAACTATACTGTCAAAAATCATGGCTCACATCTCCTACAACAAGCTTCAGATCCTTGCTTTGAGAAGGTATCAACGCATTAATAAACTCTGCTGGGGACTAACTAAAGCTGAGGAAGAATGCTCGTCTCCTATGGTGTTCATGGATCTTCTTTATGGAGTCAGAGATCAGTTTATCAAAAGCATTAATCTCTTTGTGCTTCTTAGTGCTTGCCAGGTGTGTAGGCTGCGGAGGTGACAAATGTTGTGATATCTTCTGCGAAGCCACAGAAAATTTCATCTTCTCCTCCCCAAACACCCTTTGGAGAGAAGCATCACACATGAAGAATGAAGGGTCATTCGAACTCTGAGAACCCAAGAAAGCTCCTCCACATCAATCTTCCCGGGTTCCACTTTCACCTGTTTCGGAAATGTATTATACACATAAATCCTAAGCGTTCTCCTAATACAGCGAGGGTTTCTCAAATGCTCCTGCACATCAATTTTCTTCCTAACCAAAACAGAATCTATGTGGGTCTCAAGTTCAAGTAACTTAGCATAAATAGCAGACTCGGGCACAAGCTTGGTCACCTTGTTGGGAGGCGCACATGTGGTGGGTGTTGCGACAGTGGTATGTGGTGGCCATAGACTTTGAGGAAGAAGCAACCTCTCCAGATTGCATCGTGGCAGTGCCCGTGGTGGAATAGGGCGCGACGAAACAAACCCTCAAACGTTACCAAAAAAATAACGCAGTGCAATTTTTTTTTTAACTCAATTGAAAATGGAATCTAACGTGGTCTTCCGTTTGATAGGTGTCAATTGAAATTAACGGAGTTTAAAATTGAGGACTATTTTCATTCAATTCAAAATGTCAGGGACTAAAATAGTGCAAACGTTATATGGAGGCTAAACCAAAAATTAGCGATAGTTGAGGGACGAAAAACATAATTAACCCTTGAAACAAATAGACATACGTGGGGACTGTTGGGTTTATATTTTATACGTTATAGTTATTTAGATATTGTGGTTCTATATATTTATATCATATGAGTCTTACACATATTAGACATTTCACACTTTTTAAACCTAAAACCTAAGACAATAGTGTTATGGGCCTTATTCTTATATAGTGTTTAACTTTGTCTATTATATCCAATGTGGAACTTTGATTCACACTTGGACTGTTCCCAATCGGGACTAAATTGAAACAAACAGACATATGTGAGGATTAAATTGAAATCAAGACAATGACATTTGATAATAACACTATTGACATGTGTCAATACTTTGTCAGTGCAGGAACCTGACACGTGGCAAAAAAAAATAAAAAAAATCAGAGACTGACACGTGGTACTTTTTTTCTGAAAGGGACCTAATTGAGGTACTTTTTCAAAAGTTGGGACATAATTGACACTTTTTTAAAAACAGAAACTAAATTGAAACATTCAAACCAAAATGTGTACCATCTAACTAATTAAGTCTAAATCTAATTATGATATGAAGAAAATTTTAAACTTTTTGATGATCGTATATATATATATATATATATATATATATATATATATATATATATATATATATATATATAT
>Ga0214544_1005294_pt1 | contig 25107 bp, 11 predicted proteins | sample CNSS3metaG_FD_160074 | JGI IMG/M metagenome (GOLD analysis project Ga0214544, IMG submission 160074) | Root nodule microbial communities from cowpea collected in UCLA plant growth center, Los Angeles, California, USA - CNSS3 | ecosystem: Host-associated > Plants > Roots > Nodule | place: USA... | reverse complement strand
TATATATATATATATATATATATATATTGTAAAAAACCTAGAAAAAAAATCGTATGTAATCTCCTTCTCACTATCACCTCTTCATTATTACATGTAACATTACTGTAATAAATAAGTCCTTCTATCTTTCAAAACATACTTATTAGTGTGAGATAATAATTTAAATAATCATCACTTTCGATTAGGGATGTCAACGGGGCAGATAGAGTACAGGTAGTAGTTCTCCCATACCTTACCCGTTGGATAAATGTTCGTCTCGTACCGGTACGCATATCCGTCAGATATCCGTTATGCGGGTACGCGCCTATTTTTTTTTCATATTCGCAGGTATCCACGGGTACCCGCGGGTATTTACAAAATTATTTTAAAAAATATTTAATCATAAATTCAAATAAAATAAAATAAAATACATCACTGTCATAAATTTTAAATAAAGTTCAAATAAACTCAAGTTCATACAAGTCCAAATAATTATAAAAGTAAATATAAAATGATGTCCAACACAATGAAAATTCTTTAATTAGTGTTTTGATCAATAAGCCCACTTTCTCCGATTGATTCCTAAAAAATAAGGGCAATGATAATTTTGACTACTAAATTTTGACAACTTTCTCTTACGACATTATGTGTCATCTTTTAAGTGGTTTTGGAAGATTGAGAATGAGAAAAATAAAAAATGAAAAACTACTTAAAAGATGACACTTTAGGTTGTAAGAGAAAATTGTCAAAATTTAGTAGTAAAAAAATCATTTTCCAAAAAATAAACAAAATAAACCAATAATAAACCTCAATTGCCACGTGCCAAATATTCTTATTTTGATTCCACCATTTGACAACAAGCATACCATAAACGTCATTGTCTATATAGGATTTGATGTATATGCCTAATTTTAGAAAAAGGAAAGAGGAGAATGTTAAGGGGTGTAACTGGAAGAAGACAACGTATCAATACTTAAAGCTGAAAGAGTGAAGATAGAAGACAAGATATGCAGCTTAGAAAAAATTAGGTCAGAATATTTTTTATTAATATATATATGTATGTGTATATATATATATATATATATATATATATATATATATATATATGAGGGTATTTTTGTGAATTAAAATTTAGCAGGTACGGATATCCACAAATACAGATATTATGATATCCGTATCCGCAGCTAGCGGGTATTCATTTTTAATATTTATTTTTTATTCATTGCAGGTTTTATTCGTGATACCCACGAGTGTATGGATATTTTTTACATCCCAACTCTCAATATAGTATATTGTAAAGACATATGTTTATGTATCGATTCATGAACAAATGTAACATTCGAAAAAATATGTTATATATAAATCAAATATTATAACATGCATTAGTATCTAAAATTAAATTGTTCTTAACATTAATATTTGGACAACAGTCAATCATTTTTAATATTTTTTATTAATGTGAATAGTGACTTCAATAAACTTAATAGTGATTTCTTTCTTTCTTTTATATATATATATATATATATATATATATATATATATATATATATATATATATATATATATATATATATATATATATATATATATATATATATATATATATATATATATATATATATAAACCTTTCGGTTTGATTTTTTATATACTATTGAACTATTCCTCTCTTCTTTTCACACATAATACAATATACTCTTAAAATTTTGGATCTTGTTATTCGAGTCATCTTTCAATTGTTTTAAAAAAGTCATCTTTCAATTTAATTTAAACTAATAGGTGATTTAACCTATTATCGAAGTTTTCACACGTAGGGATCATTATCAAACCTAGATTTAAAGTATATATAATTATCATCAATTGGTAAGGTATTTAATTATCAAATAAGTTTGAGGAGAATTACACACAAAATTTTGCCATGTATAAATTAGAGTACGACGACTATGTATGTTACCCAATCTTATTCAAACACGGATGTTATATTAAATTGTTTTATAACTGGAATTTGAGTGTTTTAAAATAGTTTTTAGTTAAGTTCGAAAATTCATTTTACAATTAATAATTTAATAATATTTTAAATTTTCTATAATTTATATTATATTTTACATTAAATGATGTTTTTTACTGATTTTTCATAATTATAATAACATTCATGACGTATTAGCTTGCAAAATAAATTTATAATAAAATATAAATTCAAATCAACTGAATTACGACTATAATAAGTTTATACACATGGATACCAAATAAAAAAAAATACAAATATTAGAGTAACTATCAAACATATTGTAATATTTATGCCTTTTATTTTATTACGATGTACACAATTCTATAAATGATTAAAAAAGTTGCAATAAAGTTGAAAATGTTTTTAAACAATTTTTAGTGAAGTCACCAAAAAAGAAATATATTAAAGTAATTAGGATGCGATAAGAACGAACTAGATTTTTGTGCTTTTATTAAAACCATAAAAATATTATATTAGGTGACGAGTATTGATTGCACACTAGCTTTCCGCAACTATACGTTTTTTAATTGAATTGCTTTCTTGTTTTCATTGGTTATGTATTATTCTGCGTTTGCCCTCAAACTTTCAACCTCTTTTTATTTATTTATTTATATTACAATATGATAATAATAATTATTATATTTTAGTTGATAAAGGACCTAACTTATAAAAGCGAAAGATGATTAAAAAATTATATAAGTTGGCAGGTGTGACATGGGAAAAATTACCCTTCCAATTTACAGGCAATGAATGAGGATTAAGGACACCTTAGTCAGTGGAGGTCTTTGTCACACCAAATATGGCCTTTTAATACTTTCAAAAATAATTTACTATTTTCTATACGCATTCTTACATTAATATATATATTGTGGATAATAAATAGAAACATTTTAAAGATGTTACAATATAAATTATTTATCATAAATTTAAAAATAATTTATATGGTGAAAAATATCTATTTATTTATTGTAAAGTGTAAGTATGAGATAATTATATAGTTAAAATACACTTGAAAAAACAAATTATGAAGCATATGTAAATAATTAATAGGAGTTAAATTTATTAATGATTTGTTGATAAACAAGGAGAGGGGTAGCGAGAATTGAAAATGCGAGGATCTTGTGATCTAAATCTGCATCTAATTAGAGTAGGTGGATTTGGCAAATACATCTGTGAGTGTATTTCTTCGTACTAATTAATTAATTTAGAGTAATTGTTTTCTATTTTGACTGTGATTGGTGTCAAAATCATTTTCACATCACATTCGTAGCTAAATTCCAACTAGATCCAGAATCTCCAATTGTTTCGAATATCACCTAAAGAGGGTGTTCAGATTCCAATGTTGTTCACTTCCACTTAAGCTTATTTGTTATGTTTTTCTACTCCCTTAACTTTTTTAAATATGTTTTTAGTACGTAATTTTAGTTTTTATTTAAATTTAGAAATTAGTAATGGTTGTCTCTCGAACTATATGGTACTAATTAATTATATTAATGTGTTAAACAAAATGATTAAGTGACACATAATATTGTTGCAATGTAATGTCAAAACAGGTTATGCTTCAAAAACTTCTTAAAATGTACAAGTTTATTTTAAAACAAATATTAAAAGCTGAAAATGTAATTTGAAATTTTTTAAGATAGAAAAATCAGAAAATAAAATCAAAATTCAATAAATAGTATGAGAAAAGAAAAATATAAGAATCACATTAAAAAAAATCGCTACCTTTTAAGACAGTTTTTTAGTTACTATAATAAAGTGACAATTTTCAAATAAACAGTTTTGTATGTTTCACGTTTTCATAAGTTAAATCATTTTTGCAGTTTCAAAACTGTTGGACTTTAATTTAAAATTAAGAGGTTAATTCAACTTCTTAAAAATATTCTTGTTTAAAAAAAATCCTATAAGAACCGGAAAAATAGTCGATAAAAAGTGATTATTTAAAAATTGAGCTTGAATATTTTAGTACTAAAATACAAAATATAAAATGGAAAAATTAATTGATAACATTTTATTTTATAAACTATTTCCTTTCCTTATTTTTTTTAAAATTTATCTTTTCGTTCACCAAATTCATATATACCATAAACCGTTATAAATATCCTGATTTAAATATATTGATATTTCTTGTATGTAAGTTCATTGTTATCCATTCTCTATAATCAATTTTAAAAGTTTTACCTATGATATTGTTGGGAATTCAAGTGTGAATCTAAGTCCCACATTAAATAAAAATGAGAAAGTTAAATATTATATAAACATCAAGGCTCATAAACTCATCATTTTAAGATTTTTGGTTAAGAGTGGTGTCAATCCTTTGTGTGTGGATTAGGCTCATGCTCATTAGTGTTGTATCTCCCCAGTCTTGAAAGACCCAAGACCCAACAATGGTATCAAAGGCTCAAACAAGATCTTTTATTGAAAGTCTTCCTATGAATATAACATCTTTGGAGTTTCACTTAAGTCAAAAATTCAGCTTAGGTAAATTAGTCTATTTTTATTGTTATCGTAAATTGAATGATTTGATTAATTGGATATTGTAATTAAAATATTAAATTTACCCTTGTGATGGATATTAAGACATAATGATTTATGAATATTGCATTAGTTGTTGTTTGAGATGTTAAGGATTGACATGATACATGATATGCTTTGCTAATTTTTGCGAGTTCTAAGCAATAGCAATATATCATTTTAGTCAATTTGGTAAAAGTAGGAGAAATTGTCTGGTATGGCCAAATAACTAATCTAATATATTAGTAAAGATTTATGAAATTATGCAAATTCATTAAATGAACCCATCATTCATTGAGCAAATTTTGAGATTTTAAAATTCAGAGTGATCAAACCATTTTACATGATTGAAAGCCAATACTCGCTGAACAAATGTTGATTGATGTGAAATTTTAATTGATGTATATGTGATGTGAAGGTATTTATTCTTAAGAAAGAAATATTATATTGTATGGTTTTAGGATGTGTATTGAACGAAAATTTCTTAACGAGATTATCCTGATTATACTAATTATCAAACTCGTAGAAAAAGATATTTAGGAGTTGAAAGTTAATGAATGTTCGTAATTTGAAGTGTGATATGAAAAAAATATCTCAAAATTAAAAGAAATGTACCTCTATTATATGATAAGGACTTAATTATTAAAATGTACACATATGATTTTATATGAGTGAAATGTGATATGACATGTAAAAAATTTATATGTCCAGTTCAATAAAAGTCTTTCAAAACTGTAATAAATTGTCTATAGTGATAAATGTTTAATTTGAATGATATTGTGTATAGTTGTCGGATAAGATATGAAAATATGTCATTTTTGGAATATTTAAATTATAAATGTATATGTTTAACAAAAATTTGCTAGCATACCTTGCTTTGTTGTTTATGTGACTTTCAATTATAATGGTATGTATTACACAAAAACATAAAATCTTACACATAAAATATTCAACGATGAAATGCTAAAAGTTGTTTATTTATATATATATATATATATATATATATATATATATATATATATATATATATATATATATATATATATATATATATATATATATGTAGAGAGAGAGAGTTTGTATTTTGAAAATTTTATTTAAAGAAGTTGGAAAACATAATTATTATTTAAGTTAGAAACGATACAATTATATAAAACGCAATGGTTTATTAGGAACGATACAATTCTTATTAAATAAAATTTCTTAAAATCTCTCTTCCCATATAATTATCATAATTATATAAAAGCTATAAAATTATTTTAAAGTTATAACCAATAAACTAAAATTCATCCGTAGCTTATAAATTATATTTAAAGTTAAAAAATGTTTTTAATTCTTAATCTTGATATAAAATTTAAATTCATCTTTGTCTTAAACTTTGATATATTTTTATTTATAAACTTTAAAATTGAATAGATATAATCATTTTAAGCTAATAACATTGACTTTACTAGACTTATTAAATGGTGTTCCAAAATAATATTTGAGTTGAAACTTAAGGATGTAAGTCACTAAAATAATATTTTCAACCGCGTTTAACATATAAAAAAATTAATATATTTATATTAAAAAGATTATATTTATTCATTTTTATAAATTTAAAATTAAACTTTATCAAAGAGACATAAATAAATTTTAATTTCACAATTTTAATTAATTTAAAAACTATAAATATATTTAACCTTCTCATTTATTATGAATCTTAATGATAATGTGATTTGTGCAAGGAAAATGAATATATACTACAAATATTAATTATATAATTAAAACTTTATCTTATACCACCTACAAATTTATTATAACTTTAAGAAACGCAACAGTTTTATATGGTATATTAATATTTTTAAGCTATTGACAAATTTCATGTGTGCCATGTGAAAGTGTTCAATTTTGCATTAATGTGGCAATTGTTTGAGATGGGTATGGCTGGTTTTGGCCCTACAACACAATTATATTATTACTCCACTACTTATAACCAAAATTTAAAACATTTTCACTCATTTCTACTTTTTATTCTTTCTATTGTTTACTCTCTTTTAAATATTAAGTGATTTGTGTCTTTCAAAAAAGAAAAAAGAAAAACTCATTATTACTTTGATAAAGTGAGGGTTTGGTGCCAAAAACAAAAGTGAGGGGTATAACTAAATAAAAACAAACTTTTATCGCTTATCGGAAAAAAAAAATATAATTAAGACATTTATATTTTGGACTGTGAAATAGTTGTTTTGTTTTTCGTTTTTATAGATTGGCAAAACAATATCACTGCTCTCGTATAAAAGACAGTATATTCATTAATGATACAGTGACTTACGCTGTGTTTTCATAAAGATAAAACTAGAGAAATTAGAGAGTTAAGTATTTTTTTTTTGAGACGAAATTAAATTTCTTTTTATTTTAAATTTTGATATAAATTATAAATTTAAAAAGTGAACAAATATAATTTTTATGATTTAATTGAATTAAATTTTTTACGTTTTAAAAAAATAACGTTCAGATGATTTATTTGAAAATTTTTGCCAAAATTTAAGATAAAAATGAATTATAATTTTTTTATACAAAATTTAAGGATTACAAAAATATTTAACTCAATAAATCTTGAAACAGAATTTCATAATACTATATTTTATCGGTCTTGAAATAGTACAATTTATTTAAACAATTTTTAAAATTAATATTTTATTCTATTAAATATTTATCATTTAAAAAAATAAATTTATAATACAGGACTAAGTTTTTTCTCTTGTCTTCTTTCCTTCAATCTAATGTAATGAGTGTAAGTACAAGAATCACGTTATCGTGGCAAAATAGGATTTTGAAATTTTCTGTCTGTCGTTGAAATATGAAAAAAAAAAACAAAACACACAGACAATTAGTTACTGGACCCTATCATTTTCTTTCTACATCCTACTGTCATTTCTCTTATATTTTTAAAATTTATATTTTAAACGCAATAAAATTTCAATTTTTTTTTCCTGATATCAATCAACGAAGAATATTTTCTACAATTTTTATGGGATAAGACTTAAATTTGATAAGTTGCAAGAAGTTTTAATCTAAAAAGAAAGAGAGAATTTCTTCTTACACGTCCAAAAACCTTTTCCCAAAATTTTAAATTTAAAAAATGTCACTTGACCACTTCATCACAATAACATAAATCATACTCTAAAATTACACTTTCAATAGAAATATTTTTAAATATCGACAACCATGAATTAAGACTTTTGGATGTAAAACAAAATATACAACATAAGTCGACTTTCCAAAATAAATAAATAAATATATATATATATATATATATATATATAAATTTAAATTTAAAATTAAATTTTAAATAGAATTAAAAAATGTATATAAAATAAAATAATATATATATATATATATATATATATTATATAAATAAAATAATTATAAAAAATACTTATAAATTAAATAAAATTAAAAAATAATTTAAATTAAAAATAATAAAACTTTATATTATATATATATATATATATATATATATATATATTCTTTAATTCTCTAATTTATTAATTATGTTTAATTTTTTTGTTAGTTTTTTTTATCTCATTTGTAATTTAAAATTTTATTTTTTTACTATATTTTTTAAAAATAAAATATAATATTTATATATATATATATATATATATATATATATATATATATTTATATATGTATATATTTCTTTTTTTTCTTTTCTTAACTTTTTTTTCAAAATATATTTAAGAAATATGAAAACATAAAAAATAATAATAAAATAAAAAAACATTAAAATTAAGCAAACATAAACTTTAAAAAAAATTAAAAAAAGTGAAAACAAAATTAATATTTTTTTAAGTTAAAGTTTAAATATTTTTAATTTACTTTATTTCTTAAGTATTTTTAATATATATTTAAAAAAAAAAAAAAAAAACTAATATATATATATATATATATATATATATATATATATATATATATATATTTAAAAATATTTTTCACTGAAAATTGAGATGTAATTTGCATAGTTTTATTTAAATGTTGAAAAAGTATTTTTAAGATTTAAAAAATAATTAGATGTGTAGAAGAAATTTTGGAAGGAAAAATGCCCCAAAGAAAGAAGCTAAATAACCTTGGGCCCAAAATTGAAGATTATCCATTGAACAAACACAAAACAGGCTTCTCATTCCAGAAAGACGTAATTTGGGCTCAACATTACTGAGTCATATCTATATTAGAAAAAACACTTTAAAATTCATCTAAAGGCCTCCTCTGATTATCATTTATATTCTAATATAGTGATATAGATAAAATATTCAATTTTTTTTTGCTCAAATAATAAATAGAGAACAACTTTGACGTAAAAACAGGTCATTGATAACCTACAATGACATGTAATAATAAAAGAAATATTTATATTTTATATTTTTGAATAATTTGAAACAATAGAATATGGTGTGGTAAAATAAAGAGATTTAGTTGATAGTTACTGTTATAGACAGGGTTTTGTATTAAAAGTATATGGGTATTAAACCCACAAAATACTAATAATTATAAATTATAAAAAAGGTTTACGTTTTCCACTTCATCAAAATATAATAAAAGAGTATAATAAATTTAAACTTTATTTTTATTTTTTATTATAATTAATTATATTAAAATAAAGTATACACTTATGTTCCATGTTAATAAAAAAAAATTTAAGTTGTAGAGTTTTTTTTTCTTTCTATTTTATTGTGGTTTTATTTAAATAAAAATATTTAAGAAAAGAAACTCTTCAAAACCTCTAGATGATTTTTTTATTTAAATAAAAGCAAATTAATTTATACACCCAGCACTAGAATTAGTAAAAATGTCCTTTTTTCTATTTAAATTATTCAGCGTGTAAATTGAAAGAAAATATATAGAAATAAGTTATGTGTTTAGAATACTTTATCAAAGTAATGTTTTAAAACCTGAAAAAAAATTTATAAATCTAGACATATTAGCAGAGACTAATGATGTAATAAAGAATATGCTACTGGATTCTGACTAGAAAAAAACATTTATGAATTTAGAATGTGTGTGACATAAATGATGGTTCGAGATGTAAGAATAGAAAAGTAAACATAAATGTAACAGAAAAACAACAATTTTTCATGTAATCTTATATCTAATCGTTCTTAATGTGGTTTTATGTAATAGGAATGTTTTGTACCTTATTGGAGTGTGAATCAGACATTGATAATTGAATGTTTTGTACCTATATATGATTATGTCAACAGCCAAAGGCCAAAGCAACAAATAGATAAGTGTTGGTTATTCCATATATAAAATTATAAAATTATAAAATTATAATTTTCGCTCTCTTCACAAGACATCAAACTTAAGAAACAAATGTAAAGACAGGTAGTCAACCTCGCTGTCTATCTCTTTTTCCGCCATCTCTTTGAATGCTTTTCCATTCATATGATTCTTTCACCTATTCCTTTCTCTTTTGTGTTTTCGACTTTTGAGTTCTATGGTATTAGCATCAAAATTTATAAAATATTAACGTACTTAAGTGTATTAAAAGAAAATAACTAGTACCAGCTCTCAACCTACTCTTTCACCACCTTAATTATGGTAAACCAGCATCTCCCGATCCTAATATAACAACTTATAAATAGGGGGTGTTTTTTTATCTATTAAATTATTGATTATTGTTAGGTCTAAGAGGAGGTTCATTGGGGAGATACAACACTAATAAGACTTGAGCCTAATCACATAAGACATTGACACAATTTCCAACCCAAAACCTTAAGACAATGTGTTTATGGGTCTTTATCCTTATATAATGCTCTATTTTATTATCTCTAGTTAATGTGAAACTTAGACTCACACTTGGATTCCTAACAATTATGTCTATGTCGCACAATAAAACATGTACAATAAAAGCATTTGTAACTGTTTGATAAGAAAATAAACTAATGTAAACTTGGGACAATTCAAATCATGTGGTTGTAGATCATGAATTATAGTATTTGTGTCGGCATAATCATTTAGGATAATCTTCCATCATGCAAAACCAGTTTTGGCGTTAATGCTTACCTTAGATACTCTTATATAATGTGGGGTGACACACCTTTTTGGGATATTCATGTTCATGTTAGCTCACTAATTACCCTATTTATCTGGACTTGATTTTTATCTGTGGTGTTTTCAAGCGAACACAGTACGTGCATTCTCCACTATAAGTACCTCTCTGTCTCTGACTGTGATGAAATCTCCACTTATATGAAACCCCTACTATTGGGTACATCACTACCCAGGGTCTGATGGTATAAAATTATCATGTAATTATGAAACATAATAACATTGCTAAAATCATGCACAGAGGCACAATAACACACTATTAGATCAATCACAACTGAAATTCTTTTGTTAATAAGGAGTGTTGGTGTGGCTGTGTGCAGTTTTACTTATAGTTGAACATGAGACGACGGAAAGTGATATGTGTGTCGACTAGGGGTGGAAAATCGAAAATCTTAAACTAGAGAAAGAAAAAAACTTGTCAATTAAGATATTTTGGATTTTGAGAGGAAAAATGTGGGGGAAGAAGAACAATTCAAGAGAAAGAGAATTTAAAAGATATTTCATTAAAGTGCTTTTTATTTATTTTTTTAATCATGGATTCAATTGAGTCAATTCAGTTCATTATGAGTTTAGTCAAGTCAAGGTAAAAGTGGGTTGAGTTTGATTTTTATTTTTAAAATTTGAATTTTTTTAACTCAACTTAGTTCAAATTAGTGGTGGCCTTGTAGTGGTTTTGATTGACTAATGGACCTTAATTTCTGATTGTGTGTATGTGTGTTTGTGTCTATGTATGTATATGAAGTAGAAATAATATTGTCATTCCTAGGTTTCCAACATCATCAAAAGGATCTCATACATCTCCACTTGCGTCCCACATCTTAGTGTTCACATGGTTCTATTATTCACTTTTCTTAACTAGAAGTTACATATTAATATGCACATAAACTAAGTCTTCTACTTTTTAAGATTCAACTAATTTATGTTTAATGAGTGATTAATTTCTTTTACAAGATGATGAGTAAGGTTGTAGAAGAAGGTTCAATGCTAACTTTTAAAGGATGTATCACCCAACAACATTTAAGGTCCAATATTCTTCTATCGTCAATTGAGTCAAAAGGATCAAAGTGAGTTTATTTTTATGGAAAGTCAACATATTAATGTGAAATATTTCTTAAGTCCTCACTAGTTGTGAAAAAACTTTTTTCCTTATTCCTCATGTGGAAGCATTGTATTTAAAATCTTTTGAAGTCATTCTTCATTATAGCACCTATAAATATCAATTGAGAAAATATAATTATATTATACAAATTAGTAACTTTCTAATGATTTACATATAAATTATTAAAAGTGAATACACATAGGATAAATTCCCTTAGGACTTATGTCCAAGGAGCGCCCATTGATTTTGGAGTGGCACTTGGCACTACTTTCATTGAATCTCATTGACTTTAGATTTTAATCTAACGCCCAATACTATTGTCATGCCGCTCAACACTACACCAGAAGACTAATTTTTGATTCTCTATATTAGGTTATCCAATCTACTTGTCTAGTTGATTCCGTCTTTTCTTTTGTGTAAAAGGACAAGTTATAGCTTAACATTTCTATCATTAGACAGAGGAATTGAATATTCTATTATAGTCAAATCCATTTCACAAACTCATTAATTAAACTCAAGTCATCTATGAAAGTAGTTTAACATTAAATCACAATCTACCAATTCAATTTTACATAAAAAACTTGTAACTTCACAAATCATATTTCATAGTATGAACAATATTACATCAACAATAGAGACTAGCTCCCTTTACCTTGACTGATGCTCCTATAGCTCTCAAAGAAGTCCTCGAGCGCTTCAACCTCACATAGGAGCATCAAATAAGTTTGAACATACTACTAAGATCACCGACATAATGATAATCATTTTGATTATAATTGAGCCACATGCAACCAGTTATACTTAGAGGAAAAGGAAAAAATACCTTTGAATCTAAAAAAGGAACATAAAAAGAAATTACTCTATTCTTGACTTTGTCAAATAGAGTTGTAGGATTTTTTATTGTAAATCCAGTGATGGTCTCTAATTGAAGAAAAAATGAAGAACTAATCAGATATCTTAGATAAAAGGCAAAGGAAGATTAAGAAAAAAAATAAAGATAATAAAGTTTTATAAACTGAATTCGATAAAAACAAAATTTATTTGTAGTTAGATTTTTTATTAATAAAATAATTGAATATCGTTTTGTTAAACCTACTGCTACTCAAACAACTATTTTCTATATCTACACAATTATAACAAACAAAAAAAAACACGAATCTACTACAACAAACAATTTCAAATGTGAGAAATGATTAAAAGTGATCAACTGGTTCATGATAAAATTATGAACAAAAAAAAAAACATCAACTTATTTTATAATTCAACTATATTCACCATAAACAACATTATTTTCTTTAGTATATTTTGTTGCATGTATGTTTTTCAAGACAATATTCGATGTGTTTACAACATAAGGCGTCCAAAAATCTTTAGGAAATAAAACCTAAATCATCATTCCAATATCTTTGTACATAGTAGCATATTTCTGTTGAGATTAATTACTTAATAATTTTTTTTATTTAAATTAGTTTTTAAGATTATTATAGTTTATATTTTATTTGCTCTATGTTATATTCTCTAAAAAAATGTATCTTCAAAAAAATTAGAATAATTATTTGGTGATTTCAAAGTTGTCAAGTCTTTTAAAATTATATAAATTTGTAGATACTGGTTACTAATAAAACATTTTTTTAGTGGCCGTGACAATTTTGAAGCTATTAGGTGGTATTTGATTTTAATTAACATGTTGTTCCTGTGCATTATGGGAAGTAAGTATTTAAGCATTTTTTAAAATTTTTATTACTTGATTTTAACTGATAAGTTGTTGATGTTATTATTATTATTATTTTAGAACTGTTCAGCAAATATATATGCAAAACTATTAGTGTGAGACGCTGCACATGCGTGAAACGGTTGCCGTGAAATACGACACAAATACAAATTGCCATAGTATTCCAGAGTATATTTGTCGCGTGTGTGTTAAACAGAGGATACGTAAAATTAATTCACGTGCTCCTGCATCATAGTTGCCGCTAATCTCGGAATACTTATCCTTATTCAATTTTACTTTACCAAAATTTCTCATCTTCCTCTTTATCAAGTTATTCCATTTACATGTTATTTCATTATCAAGTCTTGATAAAGCTAAGTAAATAATGTAGCAAAACACAATGTCCATCAGTAATAATAAATAACAAAGACAAAATAAAGGACATATCGAGTTAGCTCTCTTTAGATCTCAACAAACTTTTGGATTATAATTAATTATGCGATTATAGGACATAATTTAATAGAGAATCCTTCATAGATTATTAATTATATAGTAAAAAGTGTATTAGTATTTATTGCATAATTCAGGTAGATTTGATTATACAAGTCTCAATTTAATAATGAGTTCGATAATGTTTTAATAATGATGATTAATCAATATATTACCTTTTATTATTTTTATTTTTCTGTTCTTTGTTTGTTTTTTTAAGGCTTAAATACCTTTTTGATCCTTATTTTCGTAGTGTTTGTTGCGGATGGTCCTCATTTTCACAAATGTTTAAAATGGTCCTCATTTTTACCGAATGTTTAGAATGGTCCTCATTTTCGCAATTCGTGTTTTATTTGGTCCTTTTCTGTAACGCCGTTTAAATCATTAACGGAACATTATACAGGTGGCACGGTTTATATTAGGGTGTTAGGTGTACTGTACAGGTGGCTAATTAACGTTAATTTTTCAATTTAGAAGAAATTTTGCAATTAGGGAAATTTCTTTATCCTCGTCTTTCTTGAGTTCAGAGAGGAAGCAGCTAATACTTGCCATTTCATCATTGGATTGCAGTTGCACTCTTCATTTCAATTTTCTAGTTAATCATCAACGAGGTAAGTGGGTTCAGGGTTTTCTGGGTTGTGTTTACTCGTGGGTTAGGGTTTTCGTAATTCTATTTTTGGGTTTGTTTGTCTTTCGATTGTTGTGATGTTCTGCATGGTTTCTAAATTACTTTCATGATTTTGTGTAGTTTGTGTCTGTAGGTGGGATTCAGTGGAGTATTATTTTAGTTGGTTTGTTTGTCGGTTGTCGATGTTGGTGTAATGGTTTCCATTATTTTATTTGTAATTGATTGTAGCAGTGGTCCCCCATTGCGTTAAAGTAGGCTTAATAATACATCTTTTTTATCTGTTTAATTTACTTTAGGGCAATGAGTGATGATAGGTTCAATGTTATTGTCCACCACGGTGGTGAAGTAGAGGCCCATGAAGAGGCTGCTGAAGTAGAGATTGGGGATGCCAGTGGTCTGAATAGTGATGTTGAAGTGGAAGGTGAAATTGAAGTGGACATCCTTTTCCAAATCATTAATTTGCCTCATTTGTGTCATGATGATGATATCCTTTTCATCAACACCACCATTTGAAAAAGTTGCAGCCCACATTATTAGAACCACCACTTTGTAAATCAATAAACCAAAAATTAAAACCAATTTATTATTAACACAAAAATAAAAATAGATTGTACCCAAAATTTTCTACCAATATTCTTTGGAGTTCTTGCCATCCTCAAAGCAGCCATCTCTCTGCAACTACAAATCGGGGTTAATTTGTTTCTCGTTGAATCACCAATAGTGCACGAAGTGATACAACACGGTTGCCTCCAACTATTACAACCAGAGGTAAAGGAAGAAGATTGGGACCGTAACATACCTATATAATGGGATTGCGGGAAGAAGAAGATTGCAGCAATACCAATACCAATTGGGAATGGAGGAACAAGATTGCCAAAACTCACCAACTGTCCATACATTCCCTACCAAAATCCTAGCTCACTTATTTATCTCCAAATATCTAATTAAGTCACCTGTACAGTACACATAATACACCCTAATACAAATCGTGCCACATGTATAATGCTCCGTTAATGATTTAAACGACGTTACAGAAAAGGACCAAATAAAACACGAATTGCGAAAATGAGGACCATTCTAAACATTCAGTAAAAATGAGGACCATTTTAAACATTCTGTGAAAATGAGGACCACAACAAACACTACGAAAATGAGACCAAAAAGGTATTTAAGGTTTTTTTTAATATTAAATAAAATTTTCCTTTTGTCAGTATCTTCTGTATCTTTGATTTTTTTTTTCCTTCTTTCGTTCTCTTATTGTGGAATTCTCGCATTTAAATTGACCGACACGATCCCTTTATTCGTTCATCATACTGATCTTCTCAGTCAAAGTCTTATATTCACACCTTCGAACGGTGACAACTTAAAATCTTGGAAACATACTTAAATCTAAGAATCAATTATAAATATATTATAACTAATTATGCACTAGTAATCTAAGGTGCTAAGGTTCTAACTAACACCAAATTTTAAAGGAAAAAGTTTTGAATTTTAAAATTAAAATAATATTATAATCAAAGGTTTTTATTGCATAACAATGATTGTTTTCATTTTTTTTTCTTATTTCTAATCAAACACAAACATTCAAACGTCTTTCCTTTCACTTCTCATTTTCCTTAACACTATCCTAACAAGTCAAATTACTAAAAAAAAAGACATTTTCCCACTGAGTATATCGTGTTCCCTTCCGTCACCAATTTGCAAACTGTTTCAGAATCAAGACACAAGTGATTAATGTTCAAGATCAATCTTGATTCCCCTAACTTGGCACGAAAAGGACAACGAAAATTTTCAAAAACATGGAAAAATATCAAAGACGAGTCAATATGATTTTAAAATTGTTTTAAAAGACATCACAACTCATTTTTATCCATATCTGTCTTCTTTTTTGAAAAATTAAGTTCTGTTGGGAAGTTGTTAAAATTTGTTTAAAATATTTGTAAAACACAAAAAGTAATAAAAGCTCAAGTATATACTTACTAATGTGCTAAGTAAAAAGAAATAATTAAAGAGGTAAGAGAAATAAAGAAAATAAACGAGGAATTTGATTATATATAAATATAAAATAAATTACTCTCGCAGAGACGGTGTCTAAAATATAATACTATTCCATTCAATTTCTTCTCTTTTAATTATAATTTTTTTTTTATCGTAATATGTCTTACAGTCGTAGAGCATCATTATATTGTATTATATATTATATATTAGGACAGATTTCCTTAAATTTTATACCGCTATTGAGATAAAATATTATCTGCCATTCAAGCATGTTAACATCATTCTGATTATGCAGATAACTTATTACCTCTTCAAATCCTTTAGTAGTGTCGAAGACACATGATAGGTGGGGCCAAAAGGAGGAAAGAAACAAGATTGGGCACCGCAAAGCAACTAACAATGTTTAAGAGCATGCAGAGAGACAGTTAAATTAAAGAATGGAGTGAAGCACTTATATTAAATAATGATAATAATTGGTAGGCCGTTATGTACAAAAATTTGTCCTGCATCTAACTGTATTTTCCTATGCCACCAAAGAATCCAATACTCCTATTAATTAAGTTTTAGCAAGGCCGACACAAGCTCCTCCAAAATACTTCCCCTCTTCACGCAAAGCATTTAAAATGGTAGGGACGCAAAGCATCCCAGCTGTATATGATCAGATTTCACCTACCAAATCCAACCCAACCAACGAACAACTACTATCACCAAATTCCACCTTTACTTATTATGTACACAAACCTCAAACCTCAAGCAAAGAATATTATGCTCTAAAAGTTGCAAATATCTTCCACACTCTCTCACAGCCCCTTTCCGCTTTTAAGAGCACGATTTTATCAAACCCAAATTGTATAGATTCCTTCTCACGAGGCTCCCCAGACACAGCAACACTGCCCCACCAACCCCAACTGCTTCATCTTCCCTTTCTGCTTTCTCCTCGCATACCAATGCTAACTCCTTCACTTTTAAATGGCTCAATCCAACTTTCTGCCTAACAGATTCGATCATTTTTGGATCCGCAGGGTATCCGATCGCATCCGTTACATAAAACACATTTGATGTCCTGTCCCCAATCGTAGATATCTCCGCCCTTGTCACATTAAGCCCATTCTCTCGAAAAGTTCTCATCACTTCTGCTAGAAGCCCCTGTCTATCCTCCGTACATAACTCTAGCATAACACCCTATATCCAAAACAAACACCATTTAATTAATCAATTTATATAAACACCACAAGTCAATAACTTAACCACCAACAACACCATACCTCAAATGCCCTTCTCTCCACAGCAGCTTGCAAGCATTGAATCACACGATGACGTTCTGGTTCTGAACTAATTGGAGTGCCATCCTTGTGTCTTATATAAAACTCCTGTAGTCAAATCATTTCCGTTCAACTTAGCATGTAAACCAAGTAACCGACCAAAAAATAACAATTGATTATGCATAATTACCAGATACGCTTGGTCAACTGTTGTCTTGGCAGTTCCATGGAACACAACATATTCCATGTCGGTCAAATTACAGACCACATCAAACAAAAGTTTAATTCGATCCTTGCACTGCACATTCACAACCGAATAACCCCTTTCGGCCCAATTTTGGACGGTGACTACTGGGATATCAGAAGTAAACTTGAAAATGGGATTCCTCTGGTAATCACGATCAGCGTACATCATCTGGTGCAGCCTTCTTTCTGTGTGCACAACGGCGTTGGTGAAGGAGGTTTTCGCACTTCTAATATCATTGTCACCCTTTAAAACATTTCTTAAACGTGCTTCAATGGTTTTAATTCTGTGAGAATCCTCGATAAGAGTCCCAGAACTGCTGTCTTTCACATAGATTAAGGAGGCAATCCGGCCATTGTGAGTCCAAACCTTAGCATTAACCACATCACATTGCTGCTCAGCTAGCACAGCAAACACCTCCGAAAGAAGACCAACGCGGTCCGTGCCGGTCAATTCAAGGATAGTGAGACCGTTTAAGACATTTGTACTCCCATTGTGAATTCCGCCAAGCGACTGATACATAACATAAAAACAACACAATTCAGGTTGCGATTATTTTTAAAACAATTCAGACCCATAACTGGAAAACAACTTCGGAGAGTACCGAACTTCGAAGATAAAATAGAAGGCCAAATTAATTATTACCTGTTCAATATAATTCAAAACGCTCTGATCGGTTAGCTTGTTTCCGTTTTGATCGGTAACATGAAAAACTGTAAATTCAATTCAAGGCAGAGATTAGAGCACACGGACTAAAAATTACCAATACCACAAAGAGGGGAAAATTAGCTTACCATCCATGAACCATCTTCCATCAGAGGAAATGTAAGCCTTCTTAATTGAAAGATTTAGATCAGAAAGCACTTGTACGGCATCCAAAAGAATCCCATGTTTTCTGCCGCTATCAACCTACACATTTTTATCAAAGAGAATACATTAGTTTATAATTTCCCTAATTTTTACATGAAAACCAACAATTTGAGAAGAAAAGAAACAAATGACGGATTTTCTTGCTGGGTTTACCTTGACTATTGTTGCGGTGGAGCACACGGCATTATCTATGACAACCCTGTTTCGCAATAAAAGGTCAAAGTCAGCGTAGTTACAACTTTTTAAAGCCGAATTTCTAGGAATGAATGAGAACACAATAAAAATGATAAAGTAATGTGAATGAAGAAAAACATTCTGGAAGAAAAGGGGCAATGGAGTCATGAGACACGATAAAGAAAGAAAAGTCAGAAAATTGTTAAAATACAGTTGTCGGCACAAATCAATTAGACAAAAGCGATGAGGATTAGATAAAACATACTTTTCTCCCCTTCGAGATGTTCACGATTCTTGACACAGTCAGATATGATTAGAAAATTAAATCATTAAATCCAAGGCACGCAACAAGTTAACAATTTCACACAAACAGAAAAATAAAATAGCAATTAATTTCGAAACAAGTTGCGGTTCTAGACTTAAAAATCATAATGAGGGGTTTGGAATTACGAAAAATTTTGACAAAAGGAGAAAAAAAAGGCAGAAAAGTATGAAAGAAGAACACTAAACAAAACATTCAATAAGATTCTGAAAAACCCGTGAAAGGAAAACCACCCCTACAAAAATTGTTTGATCGGGGGCATGAAGAAAAAGAGAAAAAAAAAAAAAAAACAGAAAAAAAAAAACAGAAAAGAGAAAGAAGTAAGAATTGAAGTTGATTAGACAAACCTGGGAGTGCTCATGCGAATTACGAGCTTCTCGTACTCATCCGTACATGGTGTCCACTCCATGTCTGCGGTTGAAACGTGGAGTATTTTGTTTGCAGCTAAAGAAACCCAGCGAGGAAAGAATAAAACCTGACGAAAAGAGGTTACAGCGGAGCGGTTTTGGCAGCAGCAAGAATAACCACCACCCGAAACGACGTGAGGCGGTGAATGAATAAGACGGTACAGTAAATTCTGGTGATGTGTCTGGGTGTGGAAGCTGGGCAGAAGTTATATACTGTAGTAGATAAAGTTGCCTTAAAATTCCAAACGGTGGCTTTTAATGCGCACTACCTCCTTCGATCAAATCGCCATAAACAAATCTTACCAAACTTGCTCGCATTCGCTGTGCCTTGCTGTGAGAGTGCGAGTGCTACTTCCCTTCTCTCTCTTCTCCTAGCGCAACCCACGCCTTGATCTTACCTCTGCCCCTTTCTAAAACCGCACATAATACCTATTTATATTATTTATGACTTTTACTTCCTACTATCTCTATTTTATTTTATTTCCTTATTTAAATTTTAATTATAGGCCACGCCTAGGCTACGCGGGCAGCATGACATGGCTTGCCCGTCCTGACCCAACTTACTGTTTCACCGCGTTATCTTCACCAGCGGGTAAACCAACCACGAAGACACACAAATCGGGGCAGTTACGGTCCAGCTGGGACGACACGTGGAACTTACTTGTGCTCCTTTGCGTGCTTTGGACTCAACAGCACAGTGCCAACGGAAGAGGGGTACACCAGTGGGCTCCAGCCACGTGGCATATTGGGGCCATAGTAACAATCGAGTAATCTTGGTAATTACGGTGTGATTAATTATGACGTAGGCACGTGACAACACCGCTCTTATAGGCATTTCCTCCGTCTCTTGTTTTTGGCCAACTTTCTCTTTTTTTTTTTTTTCTATTTCTGTCTCTCCTCTTAATTTCATTATTGTCTTTCCTTATAACCCTATATACTCATTCTTGTTTCATCCATACTTTCCTTATCTCCGTCATTCACAAGATTCAAATTATCCTTAATTAATTTTCACTCAACGCCATCTCCATTGCCGTTCTTAAATTAAAAATTAAATCATTTCCTTTATTAGCAACATAATATGTGTTAGAATCAAATAATGGTGTATGTTATTACACTGAAATTTATTATACGTTTTTTTGTGCTGTTAAAAAACCCTATATACTCATTCTTTTTCCATCCTCATTTTCCTTATATTCCTCATGCACAACATTCAAATTATCTTCGATTAGTAATTATATATAATTAGTTTCCCCTCGACAGCATCTGCATTTCTCTCTTTTAAACCATAACATAAAATCATTTCCTTTATTAGCAAGATAAATATGGTAGGAAACAACAAATTGTATATGTTGTACTAATTACAGTGAAAGTTATTATACGGTTTTTCCTGTTATTTAAAACAAATATATGTCTATTTTTATTATGTTACAGTAACGGTAAAGACCAGGACCTTTTTAATTAATTCCAAAGATTCTAATCTCTCTATCTTTAAAATTGAAACATAAAGTAAAATATATTGCTAATATTTTGGAACATAATAGTAATAATAAATACGCTTCTATCAAATCGATTTAGTATTCATATAATATTCTAGCAATGATTGTTTTGTTGTTGTCAAAAGTCGGCCGTGAGTTGAAAGAAAAAATCATACAGAGAGGGTATAGGTGAGAGAGTCAATGATGAAAATAAGTAGTTTATATAAATGTTTTAATTTTACTAACACTGAATATGTTTGGTTTAAAGCCAGTTCAAAATCTCATAACAAAAAATAATGACTACAATATAATGGGAGAATAAATAACCTTTGCATGTGTTCATGTGTATAGAGAAGAAAATGTTTAAAGTTTGAAACATTGGTTATAAAAAAAATTATATATATTTTTTAGGTATAGTAATCGATTAGGTATGATATAGTTGATTATTAAAGATAATAAGTGGTGGGTATTGAAAAGGAGTAATTGGATTGGTTGCGAAGAACATAGGCGCACGTATGAGAGATGAGTCGTGGAGGGAGGTGTGGAGAATGAGGTTAATTATGATGTTTTGTTTGTTTAGTTTTTGGTTGATAGATGATGTTTGATGGTAAGGGTGGTTGTTTTTGAAATTGGAAACAAGCATTAGACAGTGGAGAGAGAAGGTGATGGAGGGAGGGACCCATTTCTTAGGTCACATGCAACGCAAGCGTTGCGATAAATAGAGAGAGAGAGAGGGAATGTGGGTTTTGGAAGAGACAAAGGAAAGGGGCGTGATTTGACGTGAGAAGGTGTGGCGGGAAGAGAGGAATGTTGGCGGCAAAGGAGGGAGAAGGAGAGGATCCGCGTAGATATTGTGGACCTAAAGAGTGCATATGGGCCACGCACGCAGGGTGTTTGAAAATTTGAAAGGATTTGAAAATGGGAAGCACAGTGTCTTTTGGCAGTGGGTAAAGGGCAGAGTGGGAGGAAGCGTGAGAACTCCTTCCATTCTTCACAACTCCTGGGACCCGCTATCGTTCTTTCCAGACTCCCGCTTTTTTTTTTTTCTTTGTTGGTTCTCACAACATCCCCTCCTAGCGCTACTTTTGACCGTTAGGACTCCTTTTTTGTGGCGCCAAATTCGAAAACGGGACTCCCAATATTAGTTTTAGTTTTCTTTTGTTTTGTTTTCTCTACGCTATCCAAGACAAACATGTACACCTGGATTACAAGTTTAATATATGTTATATATTTTGGTGTACTGAAATTTTAACTTTTAATATGATATTTTATGTTTTTCAAAGTATTTGTTGCCGTCATTTTTAATTGAAATATTCAAATATAAGAAGGTTATGAACATAATTTCTTGTCTTCGTATATATTATGTGTTAATTTATAATATTTTTAAACATTAATTTTAATTTTTTTATTGAAACCACAAACACCAAAATATATTGGAAGAAGTTTATGGGAAATAAATTTCATCCTTTCTCTATAGAAGCCAGTCCCATACTGGTTAAAAGATTTGAAAAAGAAAGAATATACAGAGAAATTTATGAAGAAACAGGAAGCCACGGACAAGGAACTCCTGGATCTTCTTTCCCTTCTGATAATGAAGACTCGGACCAAATACTTGAGGAAGATCCCGAAGACATGATCTCTACGGTAATAGACTGAAGGGTAAAAACACACAACGTTCAAATACAGACACGTCACCAGGTGACCCAGACTCTAGGTAACCGGTCACTTGAAAACTGGTTCAACAAGTTACAGGTTTCAAACTTTTTCTATAAAAGAGTCTATAAGTCCCTTATGCTGAGCAAGAACTCGGAACCTCTCTCTCTCTAAATCCTTCCCTCTCTCTACCTCTGCCTTCTCTCTACTTGTGTCCCTCTTGTATCTCCTCATCTTTCCTCCCTTGTATACTTCCAATCATAAATAAACGAGGAATTTCAGAACTCTCTCCCCTCCCCCTGGATTCTAAGTAAGTTTATCTTTTTATGGAGTAGTTTCTTTCTGGGCATCTACGGATGCCTTGAATAATATTTATTAAAAGATGCGGTAATCATTTAAAGGCTTAAAAATATTTTATGTACAGAATTTTATCTTTCTGCCTTTATTTTTGTTAGTTTAAGATGTAAATTTATGAGAGAATATCTAACCGGCTCTATCAGATTTATATTCTCATAAGCTTACATATACCCTTTTTATCCTAACCTCTCTCATAAGCTTACATATCCCCTTTTTATCTTAACCTTTTTCTCTCTATCCAGATTTATATTCTCATAAGCTTACATATCCCCTTTTTATCCTAACCTTTTTCTCTCTATCCTGGTATGAAAATTACATTATGAAGGTAATAAGAAAAGATTCATCGAATATACTAAAATTTTCATCTATAATTTTGAGTACAGGTATTTGACATGCTAGTAAATAGAATCTATGATTCCAACGAAAATGTTGTTATTTATGAATGTTGAAGATGATTTATCTCTTCTATTTTTTTCTAGTATTAGGATTGAATATGTTTTTAATTATTAAATTTTTATTCGAAATTTGAATTTATCACCAGTACAGAAAGGGCTTTCTGCCCCGGTTATTTTTCACATATTGCCTCGGGTCTGGAACCGAGGCATATTGGGGCGAGGCCAAAAGGTACATCTTTTGGCCTCGGTTATACCCGAAGCCATAGACCCAGTTTTTTTGCCTCGGTCTTGGTAAGAACCGAGGCATATTCCTTTACTCATCAGTTCCACATGCTGGTCCATAATCAAATCTGTGACCAAGTTTTCAAAGCAAACAATGGGAATCTACGGTAAGTAATGGCAGATTGAAACAGAAAATTTAAGTAGGCTTGGAACCATTTCAACTTCATTATGCAGCAAACATACATAGGAATTCACCTGCAATTCAAATTTGCAATTCAAATTCCAATCAGACAAATTAGGGGAAAACAAATGGTGTGAAAAGAGAAAATGGTAAGAAAGAGATGAAGACAGGGAATCCAAGTTCTCCACAGGGAATCGTTAAAAGGGGTAACTTTAACACCCCCAACAGTGACCCTATACACAACCTCAAGAGACTGTTTGTTTAAACCTTCAAAGTTCTGTACTTTTGATGGGCTCAGATACTGTGCCGTTTCAGGGACAAGGTCCTTGGGAGCAGAAATCACCTCAATGGCGTTCACAACCCCTTCGCCGGCGATCTTGTCGACCACCGCTCCCCCTTCCCCCGCGCCGTTTCACTCCGAAACAACAACCCCCTACCCGACTTACCTTCAATCTACCACACCGCTAGGGTTTTCACAAGCCCCGCCAGGTACTCCTTCCCCGTCACCGACAAAGGCACCCACATCGTGCGCCTCCACTTCCACCCCTTCAGCTGAAACCAAAAACAGCCACAAACACACCCTTCCGTTTGAGGATGTCGAGATTCCTGCATTCCTGGCGCTCTTCTAGGACCCACTGGGAGAGGTGGACGAAGGTGTGGCGGAAACAGTGAAACGGCGGAAACGGAAGGGTTTGCGTTGTGGAGAAAACGGCGGCGTATTTGCAGAGAGAAATGGAGGATAGTGAAGTGGATTGGGTTTGCGTTGTGGAGAAAAAGTGAATGTTTGCATAGAGAAATGGAGGATAGCAGTGCGCGCGAGGAAGAAATGGGGTTCAGTTTTGAGCCCTAATTAAATTATATGGCCTCGGTTCAATTTAGAACCGAGGCATATAACCCCTTTTGGCCCCGGTTCCTTAACACCCGAGGCCTAACATCCCTTTTGGCACCGGCTTTTTCCCAACCGAAGCCTATAAGTCAAAACGAGAATGGCATTTTTGAAATTTTTGGCAACCTTTTTGGCTTCGGGCCTT
>Ga0214544_1005291_pt1 | contig 25116 bp, 22 predicted proteins | sample CNSS3metaG_FD_160074 | JGI IMG/M metagenome (GOLD analysis project Ga0214544, IMG submission 160074) | Root nodule microbial communities from cowpea collected in UCLA plant growth center, Los Angeles, California, USA - CNSS3 | ecosystem: Host-associated > Plants > Roots > Nodule | place: USA... | reverse complement strand
TTATAAAATAAAATAAAAATATTTTTTTTTAATATAAAATATATTTTATTTTTTTTTTAATTTTAAAAAAATTTTTTTTTTTTTTTTTTTTTTTTTTTTTTTTTTTTTTTTCTATATACTATATGAAGATGTTTCTCGAATTAGAAGTTGGAGTGTGGAATGTTGGTTTAAGTGTTTGTTGCTTTGCAGGTCGCAGATGCAGACAATTATTACAAATTCATGTAATGAGCTTCGCATAAGGCCTGTTCCTAGCAAACGGGTATCTATGGAGAAATTACTTTATGAGTTTTAGACCATGTTCATGATCTTGCTTAATCTTCAAGTTTTATTTGCTGATCCTTCTTGTTGAAGTGGCCTATATTTTATGTGGTTCTTCTGATCCTTTTCAGTGTGTGTCAATTATTCTATGGCTAGAGGAGCGGTATGAGACCATATACAAGAGGCACCCTGGATTTCAAGAAGGAGCCAAAACTCTTTTGGCACTTGATAATCCTTTTCCCACGGAACTTCCAGACATTCTTTATGGGAAAAGATGGGCTTTTGTCCAATTACCTTACTCAGGTATAGAGATAGAAGATTTCATGCAATAAGTTTCACAATTGCTTGAAAAATGATGTCTGTCCCTTTTGATCCTCTGGGGTCTGAAGCATATGTTTTTCATTTATCAATGTTCTTACTTTGTTAGTACTCTTTTAAACTTTAACTACTACCAACATTACTTGGATTATGATGGTCTCTTTTTTTTTTCTTTTGACACAAAATGATTAACAAGTAAGCTTAATGCTTCAAATTATTCTCCTAGGATATGCCTCTCTAACCTTGAATAACCTGTTTTAAAGCTGTTCGAGAAGAGGTGTCGAACTTTGAGAAAGGATTTTGTGGTTCTGGGTTGGATCTTGATTTGTTAGGTCTTGAAATTGATGACAACACATTAATCCCAGGACTGGCTGTTGCATCTTCTAGTGCTACAGCATTGGCAGGTACAAAACTACAGATTTCACGTTTTCTGCTAATATATTTCATCTTTTGTCCCTCACAACAAACTCTTTGTATGCTTGGAATCAATTATTTAAATAGATGGTAACAATGTGTTTCATATCACATCAAACTGTGATATTACAAAAACAACAGTGAAGTTGAGTTTTAGGTTCTCCAGAAACACTTATAAAAGGAAATAAAAAGATAAAATTCATTAAGTTTTCCTCGGATGTTAAATTAACTCTTGCACTTCTACTTTTTATAGAAGTCCTATTCTCTTATCTAGCTTCTCCCAAAGCAAATGTAACAGAAGAAACTTGATTCATTTTATTTTTTATTTTCTTCTATATAAGTATTCCCTTTCTACTTTTATTTTGAAGAGCTTCTCCAGAATTAGATTTGAACAAACCCTATTTTAAAGAGAAGAAAAGCCTAAAACAGCCAGACCAAATGTTACCAAAGGAGTGAAATAAGCGTTCAAACTTAATGGATCATGCATCTTGAATGCTAACTCTGTTGATACTCTAAAATAAATGGATAGCAGAATGCCAACTTGGTTCACCAAGTGATTTTGAGACCTAAAACTTGGTTTCTTCTTTTGATGTCTTGATTCTGAAAAGCTTTTGCATAATGTTTGTGATGTGATGTATCACCAATAATACCATGCTTTGTATGATTTTGAATATCTTTATCCAATAAATTTGTTCTGTAAATTCTGAAAGCTTTCATCACTTATTGCCACAGCTGTTTTAAGTGGATTGGAGGTCTGTGCTGTGGAAGCAGATGCTGCTCGTGCTCGCCTGATTCTTTCTGTTGGAATTTCTACTCGATACATATTTTCCACCTTTAAGAAAACTCCCCAGACATCTGGTGAAGCTGAAGCTTGGGAAGCTGCTAAGAAAGCTTGTGGAGGTTTGCATTTCCTAGCAATCCAACCAGACTTAGATTCTGAAGATTGTGCTGGATTCAATCTGTTGCTAGACTTGCCATTTCCACCTGTATAATTGTACAGATATTATGGTTGATTTGAGTCTTCACTGAACAAATAATACTATAATAGAATATATTAGAAATAAAATGATTTCATAGTATATAAATTATTATATAAGTTATTGCAAATCTCATCTTAATTTTATAAGGTTTAGTTAGATTTAAAATTTACTATTTAACGGCCACCACCTGTGGTTGAGCATAACACTTCAAAAGATATAACTTCTCTTTTAATTTTCTTGCTGTTGAAATTTGTGAGCATGTGCCGCTGCTGTAGCATGCAGAATTGAATACTAATACCATGATTAAGCCTCGAGAGGTTGTAATAATGAATTAAGCAATAAAAGAGGAAGAAAAAACAGCAAAGACACGTGTAGTAAGAGATTATCATAAGGAGGATAACAAAAGTGTATTTACTAGAGTCATGAGACCTAGTTTATATAACAGAAAATAAAAAAGAGCACTAAGCGCAAGCAACCTACCAGAAACAGGAAAAAACGGAAAACATGCTGAGCGAAAGAACCAATCACTAAATGCATTATGCAGATTTTGAATTTTGAGAACTTCGGAAAAAGATGAGTTTATCTAAACATTTATCACTTGCACCTACTCCAAATCAAATAATGCACTTATAACAAGAGAAACAATGAGATTATAGAAGACCGTTTACACAAAAACTAGAAGATTGTAGCAACGGAAACAATGAGATTATAGAAGGTCCTTTTCACAAAAACTAGAAGAGTTTTATAGCCAGGGAAACAATGACATTATTGAAGACATTTTACACAAAACTAAAAGAAAAAAAGAAGTTATAGCAAAGGAACAATGAGTATATAGAAGTTCCTTTACAAAAATCTAGAAGAAGGTTATAGCAAAGAGAAACAATGAGGTTATAGAAGACCCTTTACACAAAACCAGAAGAAGGTTATAGTATGAGAAACAATGAGATCATAGAAGATCATTCACCCAAAACTAAAAGACGGTTACAGCTACCATGAAGGACCGAAAGATACTTTAGTACAAATATTTATCATAGATATTCCACTTGCTAAACTAGTTATGAATAACTAATTTTCTTTATAATCACAGTAAACATTCGTTTAAGTCCGTATTTTAATCTTGAGTCTGATGCGGACTTATGAAATTTTAAGAGTTATATTACAATATGAAATATTATGAGTGTTAAAAATTTGTAGAGATTATGAAAATATGAGAGATATATGATATATATATATATATATATATATATATATATATATATATATATATATATATATATATATATATATATATATATATATATATATATAGATAGATAGATAGATAGATAGATAGATAGATAGATAGATAGATAGATAGATAGATAAATAGATAGATAGATAGATAGATAGATAGATAACAAAATGTAACATAATATAAAGTCAAATAAATTTACGTGATTTTTTTTTAAATAAAATCGCAAAATTATTGATCCTAGAATTTTTTTCTTTTCAAATGCAGATTTAAGCGAGATACAAACTTAAATGAGTGCGAACTTAAGCGAATATTTACTATAAATAAAAGAATAACTTTTTAAATATGACTAAATTACCATGTTGTATATTATGTCGTTAATAAAATATGTATAAAAAAATGACTTAATTGTCTTAACAGAAAGGAACGAAACCTAAATGCTATGGTAATCAAATCAAGACTTTTTCTTCATAGAAAAAAGATAAAATATATATTTTCAAAATGATTTGAAAAAAATAATTCAAGTTCCAACTTAACCATTAATCCATCCCTAAAACTCCATCTGAGTGGTTCTCTCTATAAGGACGAAAAGTAGCTTAGGCGGATGAAAGAGTGGACCTTTCAATTACATTGAATCTTGTTGTCCAATAACTCCATGGTATCCGCTCATGGATGGTAGTTGACTGATTGGAGTCATTTTCAGGCTTTCTAGTAGTTGGAGTTTGTGGAACAAGTTGAAGAGATCCCATCTTTTCTAGTACTTGTGGAGAATCCATACCAGTAAGAAATAACTTTAGTCTTGGGAAACATATTTCTATTAAGAGGTCCTTGCCTTTTTTTTCCTGCTAGGTAAGTTGGGAAGTCCTTAATAAGGCAGGGGAAGTCGAGTCCCTTATCTTTGAAAAGCCTCAATCCGCACTATCGATTTAAAGACATAATCACTAAAGACATTCTTTTTTTCGGTTGAGTAAGGGCTACTTTACTCCTCTCCCTTTGGTCGAGTTGCTTTGCACCTCTTCTTTAGCTTCTTTTGTAATGCCTATAGTTAATAGCTCTAGTGGCTGCTTTTTGAGATACTAATTATATTGTGTGAGTTCATTTATGACCAACCTCAAGCGAAAGTAGTTATAAGTGTCTCTTTCTGTGTTGTTATGATTCCATGATCTTCTTTGAGGTAAACCTGCTTATCTACTCCAAAAGTTTGTGTTCAGCTAACCTTGGATACTCCTCAAACCCTTTGTCATACACTTGAAGATAGTCGTATCCACACGAGATATTGTCCTTTGATGTTGAATGCGCTGGTGTAGATTTATTCTATTTTTGTAATGAATCATAGTGACTTGACCCGTGTCAATAAGGTTTGAAGAAGGCTATGAGCCAGGATTTAAGGGCTTTGACCACTACTCATGATCCAAGGGAAGTGGATTGGCTTGGTACACCCCTACTTGAGAGCCTTTATATTGGTTCCCTGAGGAGGCCACCTTTTTATTTGTTAGCATTTTCAAAAGACTTAAACTGAATGGTCAAAGACTGGGAGTATTGATGGGAATAGGCGGGGTTCGACCTTAGTAGTGGGGAAGACGTCCAATTAGTAGTGGGGAAGTTTGAGAGCGCCCAATGGTGGTTCTTTTTGTCTTCCGAGGGTGGTCTAAGGCAATATATACCTATAGGTGAGTCCTTTTTGCATGTTTGCAGTGTTGAGCGTGATTCTGGTGCCTCCTAACATGAGTATTTGTCTAAGAATCAATTTTTCTTGTCCAATCATGCTTCCTTAAGTTCTAGCTTGTTTTCCTCCACTATAATTGTTTCCTATTGACTTATTTCATACATTTATAATAGAGATTAAAAGTAAAAAAGCATCAAACAACTAAAATACAATCACAATGCAAAAACAACATAAACCTAAGGATTAAACAAGATAAAAGCTATGGAGAAGTTGACTTTATTCACAAAACTTAACACCAATAAAAGGTAGAAAACAATGTTATCAGGAAAGGCGTTCAATTAACCATGTAGACAAATTTGTAGGTGCGACATGTAATTTGAGATACGAATTTACTTACTATTCAATTTTCCAACCAGAAGGTGTTAAAGAACAAGAAAACATGGTTTGCATATTGAACATATCTATGTACGATTTAAAGCGAGTGCCCAAGTGTTTGTACAAGAGATTTGATTCCTTTGTCGTTAGCCTTGGTTATAGCTAACTACATTCAGACCATTGTACTTATTACAATAGGTTTGCTAAGGATGATTTCTCATCTTGATGTTCTATGTGAATGTGTTAAGACTTTGGCAAGTGTACCAAGTCGCGCAAGTAGTAACCGGTAAGATCAGAATATCGTTTCCCAAGAGACTCGTGCATACTAAATAATTGCGTAATTAGTGACTAATTTAAACTAATGAATAAATTCATAATTTGAGTTTTTGTATACAAGAAAGTAAATATTTCATAAACAAGTAAAATTGAACTTGGATATTTGAAGACTCTAGAAAATGGTAAAGACTAGAAATGCAATGGATTGATATTGTTGGAGTTAGACTTCACCTACTTCACTCTCATGTATATTACATAATAAAACTCTTCTCCATTAATTACTAATGTCAACCCACAAGTCTACTCAAACCCTAATCCCTTAGCTGAATAAGCCTAGGTTTCCTTATTTAGAGTCAATTCCTTGAATCCCTAAATAAACAAACCCGCTTTACAAATTAGGGTTTAAGACAACTGATGGGTCAAGTTCCATTCCTAGATACAAGTTCCATTAGGTATCTTGTTCCAATTCTAGGTTTCAAGAGATATTTTCCAATACCTAATGACCCAAATATCATGCAATGAATAGTCAAAACAAAGCAAGCTTTAAGCACATGAACAAAGATACTAGCAATCAATGAAAGAAGCATTTATATATTCAAACCATTCAAAAATACATGAAAGTTCAGTGGCTACATCTAACCCCAACAAAAATGGGTTTAGCTCTCCATTGTCATGGAGAGCTCAAGCTTACAAAATGGAAATGGAAGAGGGAGGAGATACAAAGAGGAAAAAAGGGTAGTTCCCATTAGCCCTAGCAGACCTCCAAGCGCTCCAAGACGTGTTGCTCGAGCTCCAAAATGTCCAAGATGAGTTTCCCCTCGCGAAAACAGAAGAAAAAGGGCCACTTGACACATCAGCGAAAATTGGCGCCTGGCGGAAGCCTCTCACCGCTAGGCGCTAGCCATCAAACAGGGGCCAAAGTTTTCATCTACCACCCGGCGGCGTCCAGGTACCGCCAAGCGGTAAGCGGCAATGGCGCCTGGCTGGCATTTGTTTGGCGCTTGGCGTTGGCGGCCTCTTGCGCCTGGCGCTAGCTCTGTGTTGTCGGGCGCTTCCTATTGACATTTTTTCTCTTTTCCTTGCTATTCCGGGTCACTCATTTGTCTGGACTTTTGGAGCAAAGCTTCCAATCTACAAAAAGGACACAAAAATGGGGATTAGTGGTATATTTAGATCAATGTAACCTAAAATGTATTTATTTACAAAAGTAAAGTAAAATTGAGGATTAAGTAGGTTAAAAGCTTTGGAAGAGATGATTTTACTAATGAAATATAGCTTGGATAATGGTAAAAATTAACATTATCAAGATGACATGTTGGAGGTAGGCCCCAACAAAGCTCAAATCTAGGAATTAAAGGCACAATTAGCTAGGGAGCTTGATAAGAAGGACTTGGGACCAGCAAAGATGATTTAGGGATGCAGATTCACCGAGACAAAAAAGATAAGAAGATTTAGCCCTCTTAGAAGAAATACTTGTTGAAAATCTTGTGGCGCTTCAACATGCAAGATTACAAGTCAATTTCTAACCCACTTTCTATTAGTTGTTCCTCACATATGAGTCTTATCAGTGAAGCAAAGAGGATAAAGATGTATCGAGTACCGTATGCCTCGGTAGTGGGTAGCCTTATGAATGCTTTGATTTATACAAGACCAGACATTGCACAAGTAGCAAAAGTGCTTAGTAGGTTCATGGCAGATCCAAGTGGAGAGCATTGCGATACTATTAAGAGGATCCTGAGATACATCAAAGGAACCTCGAGTGTTGCGACATAATGACAAAGAATAACGCATAGTGTGAAGATTTGATTAATTTCATTGAAATCTTCAAGTGGGATGATGTTAGAAAAGAAGTCTCACATCAATATGAACTTATTTAGGGCTTACTTTCATGTTATAAAAGGAGTCAAGTATTTCCCTTTCATTCCTTTTACTTTATAGTTTGAAAGAAAAATTAAGTTAGAATATTAGTTTCTCCTTTAAGTAAGTAAAAGTTAGTTTCATGTTTTACTGTTTCCCGGAATGGTATGTATTTTTTTTTAATAAAATTACATTCTTTGTCTACTAGTAGTTGTGAGTACTTGTGCTATTTTGATACCCAACGATATATTGTGTTGTTAAAAAAAACATATCAAAGAATGATTATGTTGTGTTAATAGAAATTAACAATTGTTGAAACCTAAATACTATGGAATTCAATTCAAGATTTTTTTTTTTATAAAAAGTTAGATAAATTATATAGTTTCAAAATTGTTATAAAAAATAATGTAAGTTTGAACTTAAGCTTGCTATGTATGTTTATTTACTTTCTTTATTATAACAAGAGCTATTGTTGTCTTAGTGGAAAGGAACAATTGTTGAGACCTAAATCCTATGGTAATCAAATCAAAAAAAAAATTCATAAAAAAAAAGATAAAATATATATTTTCAAAATTATTAGAAAAAATAATTTAAGTTCAAACTTTACCTTGTTATGTATGTTTATTCACTTTTCCTTATTATAGCAAAAAATATATTATTATAATTTTATAAAAATAAATTTATAATTTTATTAGAAGTAATTTATTTATTTTATAGATAACTATTTTTATTAGTAGTTATTTAAATTTTAAAATATTGCCTATAAACAATTTTTTTTATTACCGATATATATATATATATATATATATATATATATATATATATATATATATATATATAATATTATTATATTATTTTTCAATTATCCACAATAAATATTAATGAAGTTTTAAACTCAACATTCGAAGTAGTGATGATATCTTCAAAATAGGAATAGCAACATGGGTTTGACTCGTCGGACCAGTCCACAAACCCGCAAAAATAATGCAGCGGCAATATGTTTTTTTTTATATAAATTAATATTTTTATTTATAATATTTTTATCGTTATCAAGTTCTCTCATATCTTAAAAAATAAAAGATATCTATTATCTATTATCTATTACTTAAACAAAATAGAAAATAAAAAGTTATTATATTATATTAATTTTGTTGACAAATATTTTAAGAGTTAGTTTTCTAGTCATTGTTAATTTTTTTATTTTTATTTATTTTATAATCACGTGTACATAAATATTATTTTACTTTTTTATCCATTTAATTTATTTTTAAATTAATTTGTTCCAAAAATTAAAATATATTTCTATTCTATGTTTTCATTCATAATTTTATTCTTTCATAATTTTTATTTGGTTGGTAATTTAATAAATTATTTAAAAAAAACTAATATTTAAAGTATTAATTTTTTATATATTTTTTTGAATTTTTGGTTTTATCTTTTTATAACTTTTAATTATTTGGTCATTTGATAAAATAAAATTTATAAAACTATTTTATTAATTTTTTAAAATAATATTTTTTAATAATACAAATTTTTTTATACAAACAAACAAAATAACTTATATTTAAAATATTAATTTTTTTCTATATTATTTTTTCATTCCTCTAACTTATCTTTAATTATTATTTTAAAAAAATCTTCTTAACTGTTATTTGAAAAAAATCCTTTATCTTTAACAATTATTTTTATAATATCTTATGTATATATATTTTATTTTTCTAATTAATATCTAATAATTATTTTAAAAATTAATTATATGTATTGATAAATAAATATATCTAGGATTTCCTCTATTCTTATAAGTCTCAAACATTAATATTCTTGTTTCTTCCACCGTTTTAGTCTCTATTATGCCTTGTTTTTCTTTCTGATCTTTCTTCTTTTCAAATCAATTCAATGGATGAATGCCACTGTCGTGCATACCCACAAGTTTCTGCCTCCGATCGTGTGTCAGAATCTCCATTTTTTCACAGTGATCAACAACACTTCAACGTACAATTTGAGTACTCAGAAATGTACGTTTTCAGTGCAAGGAAATTCGACGCCTTTTGCAAAGTTTCACTCCACAACTTTCCAAACATTCCGAAGAATCAAATAATGCAAGAAACAACCATCGTGTCATGGCTTTCCCACATGGGTGTGCCTCGGAATTCTCACAGTGTCGTGGTCGCAGAAGTGTTACGATGTGTACGTGACATGGTTCGTGACACAGATACGCATGTTCTTGGTATGCATGTGGAAATGAACATTACTCGTGCAACAGAAGATGAAATAAGCGACAGTGATAGCGACAATGATGATAGTTTTGAAGAAGTTGACGACGATGGTTTCGAAGAAGACGATGATGAAGACGATTATGGATTAGTGGCTGCAGACAAGGCAATTGTTGAAGGTTTGGAGATGGTTGAAGAGAAGGGTTCGGAAAGGTGTTCCATTTGTTTCGAGGATTTTGATGTTGGTGTTCGTATGCCTTGCTTGCACATGTTTCACAAAAACTGCATCAGTGAGTGGTTGCAAAGAGGCAATTCTTGTCCTTTGTGTCGCTTTCAGTTGCCTACTCAAAGGGATTGAATTCTTTATCAATGGAGGACTTGATCCATTTTAGTGTTATCTGTAATTTTTGTACTAAATCGGTTTGATAAAGATTAGTACTAAATAATTATAAAGATCACTAGAATATCAGCTTCAAATAGCACTTGATCAATGTTAGTGTATCTCTAACTTTTGTAGTAAATCTGAACTTTAGTTATTAGAATATCAACTTCATATTCCAGTTAAAAGTTTTAGGGTTCTCTGATTAGAAACATTTAATATTATTTAAAAAGAATAATAATATTTTAATCTACTTTTTTTATTCATTTATAACTTATCATTTTAATTATCAATTTTTAATTTTTTTATAGTAGTGTCATATAATAATCTAAGAATGATTGAAGTGATGAATTAAGAGTGAGTAAAAAAATTGGATCAAAATATCATTGTTCATTTAAAAAATAAATTAATTTTATAAGTTAAAAAAGTTTTAGCTTTATTACCTATTACTATTTTATTTATTCATTTAAATTAATTGTGAAAGAATTATTTATTTTATTTTATTTCATCTATTTTATATCAAATATCACATATTTACACTATTTTAATATAAATTTTCTAAATTTAAATAATAGTTAATTTTTAAATCCGAAAGATATTTTTAAAACTAAAATATATGTTAAAAGTTAATTTAAATAAATAAAAAATATTCACTAAATATTCTCATTAAATATAAGTTTCATATATTTGATCAGTGTTATTTGTAAATTTTTTTAGAATATCAAATATTATATATTTACAATATCTTAATATTTATTTTTTAAATTTAAATTATAATTAATTTTTAAATCTAAAATATATGTTTAAAACTAAAATATTTTTAAAAACTAATTTAAATATAAAAATCGTTAAATAAATATTATAACAAATATAAACTTCAAATAACACTTTGATCAATTTTAGTGTTATTTGTAATTTTTTCAGTAATCTGCATAATAAATATCAGTAGTAGGGATGTCAATGGATATGCGTAGATAACAGGTACGAATATTTTTTATAACTATATCTTAATTTAAATTAAAAAAATAAAAAAATATTATTAAAATATTAACAGATTGATTTTAAATGAGTTATTTTTTATCAATTGATTTAAAAAAAAGTCATTTTTTTGTAAGCTTCAATACTATTTAAATGAGTTATTTAAACTTTGTTTGAAATTTATCAATGTTATGTATTGTATTTTATTTGAATTTATGATTAAAATATGTTGTTAAATATTTTAAATTATTTGTTCTAAATACCTGCAAGGTACTCATAAATATCCGTGGATATTAAAAAACAATATGCAGGTACCCAAACAATGGATACTCACATAATGGATAGTGGATACCCACATGGTTATAGAAAAAGGTATGGAGTGGATATTTATCCAACGGAGATAAGATACGAGGGAGCTTCTACCCGTACTCTACCCCTATTGACATCCATAATTGGCATAGCACTAAAAAATTATGCACATTATTAGAATATCATTTTAATATGAAATTGCAATGGTTTGTAATTATTAATTTTGAAACCCAAATAATTTTTTGTTTATTTTTATACATTGATAATTATTTTACATATACAAAATCATTAAGTAAAAAAAATTAGAATATGGGGTCTAAAATTATTTTCTACTTAATTTTATAAAATATACAAAATTATAAAGTTTTTATAGTTTTTTTCATATGTTTCGTTACCTTGTAACGAGTCATAATCTATAACAATATATAAATATGATTTCCTTTTTTGTGTCCACATTTTATAATGTCAATTCTACCCTTTACAATATAATTATTTATTATATTTTTTAAAATTAACGGATACTTTTACTTATTTTTTATAAAATTGTTTTTCTTTTTTTCTTTTTTTATTTATTTATCAATAATTAATTTCTCTATTCATTTCATTTTATTTTTAACAAATATAAATTTATTTTATATATTAATTTAATAACATTATACTATTATCACCTACTAACATACTATCATTCATATTTAAAAGATGCGTATACACATATGCAATAACGTCTGTGTGTACGCCAGTTATTTATAATATTAATTAACTTACAAAAATTATACTCGAAAAATGTATAACCGGAATTAATCTATGGTGTTGTTTCTGTGTAATCATTGAAGATTACTTAAACTATTATGATCCTAATCAGTATGGTAATTTATTCATAAGAAAAACATATGTTTTCCATGACGTTTGGAATTATTATAAACCTACTAACCAATCTCTTTCAACATTTTTGTTGGATATTTATTCAATGATTAAGAAAGGCAAAACCCAGGCAAGGAATTTGTCAAATACTATAACATATGTAAACAAGTATCATAGTTTTAACTAAATTAATTTATACCATATTATATTAAAGTATGGAGTTCCACAAGAAAATTATGAGATCTAGCAAGAAACTTGGGACTGTGTTGGATTCAGAGAAATAATGTAAAAAAAAAAAAAAAGAATATTTGTAGACTGACTGTGTTCAAATTAATTTGGTTAATGTTATTATTTTTGTTTGCACAAAAAGATTAAATAAAAGGGAGAAAATTGCAATTGGGATACGTGTTTTAAGAAAGATGACTTTTTTGAGATTTAAAGATGTATAGTGAAGAATTTGTTAAATGAGGGGATTAATATTTGTGATTTATCCATGTTGTTCGGTTAATAATTCACAAGCCATATAAGCCTTGTTATTCTAAGAGTGCTCCTATATTGTCTCTATTGTCTCCTGAAAGAAAGCTACGAATCACAGCCACTGGTGTTAATCATTCATTAACAAAACAAAACTAAGAAGAAGAAAAAATGTTGTTCTTGGTCATCAAGGCAAAGAAGAAGAAGAAGAAGAACAAGAAGAAGAAGAAAGAAAAAGAAAGATAGAGAAAAAGAGGGTGCAATTTTGTGGGTTGTCAAAATGGCTTTTGGCTTGCCAATGAAGTCCATGGAGCCAACTATCTGTGGAGACAAGTTAGGTAACCTCATAATGGAAGTAGCTAAAAACTTTGTTGTATATATTGGGATGGTGCTTGCGTGCAATGGTTTACATTTTCTACTAAAGCCTTATAAACAACCACGCATTACTTCAGACATAATTGTGAGCTTCTTTCTCCAAAGCTAATGAATAGAGTAGATGTTTGGTTTTATTGATATGGATATGTGAATCATGGAAAATGTGAAAAATCAAATGATGCTGTTTTTGATGATGATGTTGTGCAGGTGGGAATGTTGGTGGGGAACATAGGGTTTGTACGCAGGCTGTTTGAGAAATTTAACCTGACTTTTGGATTCATCATTGATTTTGGAATGACATGTTACATGTTTACCCTGGGAATAGAGATGGATCCTTATGTACTGTTTGCAAAACCAAATAGGCATACCAAAACTGCTGTAGCAGGAATTATATGCTCCTTCGTTCTGGCAGGTCTTGCAACCCCAATGTTCAAATTCTTCCCAGATGAAAACAAGCTGCTAGAGTTCACCCTAGCCTTCTCCACAATGATTTCTAGCACCGACTCACCAGTCTTGACCCGTTTAATAACCCAGCTGAAAATAGGAAAATCAGATATTGGGAAGCTCATCATTGGAGCAGGGATGCACACAGATTTTGTGTGCTGTTTGATGCTTTCCATTGGGTTCATAGCTGTGCCAATGCCAGCATATTGTCAAAATTTGCTAGCAAAGTTTGAGATTAAGAGGACTGTTAATGTAGCGTTTGCAGTGGTGGTGCAGGTAGGGTTCGCAGCCATGGTGTCACCAATGCTCATGAAGTGGGTTAGCAATGAGAACCCTGAGGGTAGACCCATGAAAGGTCCACACTTGGTACTGTCCATTGCCTTCATGGTCTTAATGTGTGCCTCCACCTCTATGTATAATTATAATCCAATTTTAAGTGCTTTTCTGGTAGGGCTTTGTGTTCCCAGGGAGGGTAGAGTTTCCAGATGGTTTATCACCAGAATCAACTACATGTTGACCACTATTTTCTTTCCCATCTTTTTCTTGTGGATGGGCTATGAATCTAATTTCAGGCAGTTTGAACTACACCATCCTGCAACATGGGTAAGACTCAGTGTGCTTTTGGTTGTTGCAGTAGCTGGAAAAGTTGTTGGAGTAGTCATCTATGGTGCCATGTCTGGTGTTCACTGGCCTGAATCTGTTGCAATAGGAATGCTCCTTGTTACTAAGGGCCATTTGCAAATCTACTTAGCTATAAAAGTGGTGAGTCTTCCAAATTCAGTAATTTCTATAATGACACCATTTTTCTGTCATAACACACAAAGTAACTGAAATCATGTTTGTCATTGGGTGGTTACTTGAAGCTCCTAGGCTCATCTTGTTGTTTTTGCTATTTACCAGATAGGTTGTGGTGGTCTAAGTACAAGCACAGGCATTGTGATGGTACTGGGAACCTTTTTAACAGCTTTACCTGCATCAAGAATTGTAGCAAGCATCATTAGAAGAGCAAAGAAAAGAGCACCTACTCATCGTTTGGCACTTCAAATGCTTGACCCCTCAAGTGAGTTAAGGATCCTCCTGTGTGTTCAAGGGCCTCAAAATACCCCTGCTTCCATCAACTTGGTGGAGATCACAAAAGGAACTGCTGAAACCGGCATTGTGGTGTATGTCACTGACATGATTGAACTCACTGCTGAAATATCAGACTCATTGGAGAGGGATGAAGCATTGCACACAGCAACAGTGAAAGACAGGGCAGTCATGGAGAGGAGAGACCAAGTAACCAACTCATTCCAAGCCTATGTGGCAGACAATGATGATGGCATCACACTCAAAAGAACCATGACACTCTCAACAATCACTAACATGCCTCAAGACATTTTCATTTTAGCAGAGGACTTGATGATTGCCCTCATCATATTGCCATTCCACAGGAGCCAGCGTGATGATAAAAGGTTGGATAGTGGTAATCCAGGGTTCAGATACGTCAACCGAAAGGTAACAATGTCTGCACAACTACAACCTCAATACACCTTTGATACTGTTAACAAAAAAAGAAAATGGAAGATTGTCTTAACTCTGGCATAGTTCCAACAAGCATCAAATTCTCATTAAGTTACACTTGCCTGAAATTCCTACAAAGCTCCAACTTTTCTTAAGAACAGTGTATGTTCACTCATTTTTGCCCCTGACCCTTAAATTTTAAAACCATTACACTTACATCCCTTGATAAAGAACACCATAGTAATAGTGAAAAAACAAGATTGTAAGTATAATTTGATAAAATCTCAGAAGGTTTTCAACAGCACTCAAACACATTTTTTTGTTGAACAGGTTCTGAGAAGTGCCCCTTGTTCTGTTGGGATTCTAGTAGATAGAGGCCTTGGATCAGTTGAAGGTATAACAAAATGTGAAGCAACAGTAAATGTGGCAGTGATATTCATTGGTGGAAAAGATGATAGAGAAGCCCTTGCCTACGCTAGCCGTGTAGCGCGGCATTCACAAGTTAAACTGACAGTTCTAAGATTCCTGGTAGATAGCAGTGTGGAGTCTGCAGCATTATACAGGATCATCTCTCCAGAGCAGGAGAAAGAGATGAAATTGGATGATGAATGCTTTACACATTTCTACGAAAGGAATGTGATTGGGGGTCGGATTTCCTACATGGAGAAGCATTTTGCAAATGCTGCTGAGACATTCTCCACTCTGAGATCCTTTGAAGGACAATACTCATTGGTGATTGTTGGAAGGGAAGGAGGAACAAACTCAGTTTTGACAAGGGGCATGAATGATTGGCAACAGTGCCCAGAATTGGGACCAATAGGGGATGTTCTTTCTGGAACAGACTTCTCAATGACAGTTTCTGTTTTGATCATCCAACAACATAGACTTAGAGGAGAAATAGATGGGTTGGATGAAGATTTCTCTATCATATAAATGAGTTAGGTAGATAGATGGATAGGTAGGGTAGAAGTAGATACTAATTGTAGCAAGGAAACAGATAACTGCTAGAGTTACTTAGTCAAAATTGTAAAGATAACATCATCTTCTTTTTCCATTTAGCAATAGGAATGTACTATCTTCATGTTTAATCAGGCTTTTAAACCACATAACTTTCTTCACCTTACACCTTCGATGTACATCATTAATCCTTGAAAACTTCATCATCTTGGTCTGCAGTTCATTAGGAAGAGATTGAATTTAAACGACTTCGATCCAATCAAACGAGAGATTGACACTACTCTTAATCTAAAACTTCGAAACATTAGACTTATGAGTTTTTTTCTTTTACGGTGTTTAACTTTGTCATTTTTATCAAATATAAGATTTAGACTTAAACCTGAATTATTTCCGACAGATTTCGTGTTAATACCAAATAACCACCCAAAGTACCAAATATGAAACTGATATTGCTAAATCCCAAAGAAATTTTGCAAATTCTCACCATTGCATCACGTAGAAGATCAAATTTGTGAATTTACATTGATATAGACCTTTACAAAATGAAATGGGATCAGAGGATAGGAATTCTCAAATTTTGGATCCCCCACACATCTGGGAAACATTGCCAAGGTTCTTCTAGGACTCACTCAGAAATTTTAAGCTCCAAAGTGAAGTCTGGCGTTCTTATCATCAAAAGCTCGAATAAGGTAAAACACTTTTTCAGATTCCAGACAATCATAAAGAAGATTGGAAAATTTATACCAAATTTGCAGCAGGACGCACTAAAAGTAAGTTTACTGAATATTTGATCAAAAGATTGCGAGTTTGAGACTATTTTTCATCCATTAAATGCTAATAATCATCAGCAAGAAGTAAACATAGGGATGGTGACAAAAATAAATAAAATCAAAATCAAATTACTAGAAGGATTATGCTAGAAAACCACCAATAAAGAGAATTAAATGCTTAATGAAACTGATTGCATGAAAGGTGGAATTGAACAAAAGTAGACATGTTTAGCATGCATCATTTTCTTGGTTATTATCTATAAATAGTCCTAAACTCACTAGTACGAGGAATGATTTCATTTGAATGTTATTTGCCTAGAACACATAGTATTCTAGTGAAACACGATGAATGCAAATTCGCCACTACATCAAATCTAGTTTTTATCGATGCAAATATACAACACACTTAATAGTTGTCGATGAAAGAAATTAACCGATAACATTTAAATTAAAATTGAGGAAAAAACTATGATTATGTAAATAGTGTATCACGTATCATTCTTTAATAAGTTCTTTTTTCAAGATTAAAAAATATATTAACAAAACAATAATTTACACTAACACGACGTCTTAATAATCATAAAAAAAAGTAAAGGCGAGGGAGGATACTGATCAGTGATAACGAACGAATATCATACAATAACACTTAACTATATCGAGGATACAATTTACATTAGGACTGTTATTTCACTATCAAATGATTTTATCTAAGTAAAACATCATAGTTTAAAATATAGAAAGTTAATTAGGTTTGTTTCCACATAAATATATATGCAACAAATTCAAGAGAAAATATGAAAAATATCAATTTGGCAAATAGATAATGTTCTAATCCCATTATGTAGTCAATATCTATTCAATTTTATGATTATTATCATGTATTTACTAATTATTAGGTAATCATTTTGTACAAGCACAGGCATCATCATAATTACAACCTGTTGCTTCAACTATGTCAGGTAATATAAACTCAGGTGCAACTATCGTCATCATAAAACTCTTCTAAATCGAAAATCTTACACATAATTACAAATCTATTCCATTCATGAAATAAAAAAGTTAAGTTCACAATTATTCACTAAGGAAGTTAAAAATCCACAAGACGCAGATCAACGTTTCTTCCAAATTGTTAATAAAAGCACAACACACCAAGGCCTAGTCTTCGTCTTCCTCAAAATCAGAATACTCTTCATTTTGATCAGAATCATTGTCACTTTCAGAACTTAGTACGTACGTCATTGGCTTACGATTGGCCCTTTGAGGTCTAGCTCTTGCTGAGGTTGGCGCAACCTCAACCACCTCCTCCTCCGGTGAGGTGCTTGGAGAAGGGTTTGAACCAGCAGAACCACCAGACAAGCTCTCACTTACACTTTCTTCTTTATCAGCAGCAGCAGCAACCCTGCCCAACACGGAACTGCTTTTCTTGTTAAATGGAGAAGCCCTCATCTTCCTCACTTTCTTCTCAGGTGATATCCCTGTTTTCTCCATCATATCGGTTATGAGCTTTTGACCCAACAACTGAGCTTGCTTGCCACCTACGTTCCTCTTCCTGGTAGCAGCAGGTTCCTTTTTCGCATTTTGAGCAGCAGGTTTTCTCCCTGCTTTCTTTTTTCCTGCTCCTGTGGACGGCTGCATGATTTCAAAGTCATCGTCAGCTGTAACATCATTATCATGATCACTATCTGTCTCATCCAACACTACGGTACTTGACTTCTTTTTTGCAGCAGGACCCCTTCTTTTTGGCGCTGTCTTCCCAGCAGGCGCAGGAGGCTCTTCGGTTTCCATGCCTGTGCAGGTCAACAAGTGCTCACATCAATCAACATGAGGGACTTAATTGGAGGATTCAGAATTATTGCGGTGTTAAAATGCTTACCTGTTGATTGATCACTAGATGCGGCAAAGTTATATGCGGCTAGCCGTTCTTGAAGTGATAAAATTTCATCATCCCCAACCTGATAACAAAACTTATGCTCAACAAACATGTGCACCAAACAAACTATATTTGAAGATTTGGCAACTAGCATACCGTCTGAGTATTCGAAGAACCTGCTGCTCTGCCTTTTGGTTTAGTAACTTCGTCAACATTCTCTGATATCGAAAATAGGAAATGTTTCAACATTTTAAAAATTGGAATGGCATGTAATAGATCATAGTATTTCTTCCAGTAAATAAATGTTACATAGACTATTTTTAAAATTCTCTTCATTTGAATGGTAACTATTTTTTTGAATCCCAACAAAATGCTGATAAGAAACGTAATTCAGACTTACCGACTTCCATTGAAGAATTATCATTATCTGGCTCGACATTCTTGGCCTTCTTAGTATATTTCCGTGGTTGAGGTGGCTTCTTAGCTGCTTTTGTTGCTGCTGGAACACCACGATTGGATGCCTTCCTAGTTGCCTGACTTGATCGTTTTCGTTCTTCCTCTGCCTCTTTGCTATCTATTTCCTGAAAAACGCGAAACATGATAATTAAAAGATAAGGAAACATATCATCCTTATTCCAATAGAGTGAATTAGTAAATTTCTCGTACATCAAGTTTCTTTTCGAGCTCATCTAGATCCCTCAACCACATAGACTTTGATGGTGTTGCTTTCAAAATCTCGAACTCCTTTTCCTTTTCAGCTTTCTCTGCTAGAAGCTTCTGAACACTTTCAAAGGTCAAAGTCCGAATAGACATGGCTAACAAATACTCATAGTCGCCTCGTTTTGCTGCTTCAAGATTTCCTGTTTCCTGTTCCGTAGAGTTGTCATCTTCCTGCTCTTCCTCATCATTGGCCCCAGCAACTACAGGTTCTGCAGATTTACCTTTCCTTGGCATTGGAGTGAAACCTTTCTGCTGCAGCTCTATCACCAAATCCGCATTCTTCCTGTTGTTCACAATAATTTCTCCACTCACAACCCCTAATATAAACCTAACTTTGTTGTCCAACACCAGCAAAAGTCGTTCAAGGTTGTTTAGTATGTAATTCTGCATGCATACACAAATTGCATTTCAGTTCTCACTAGTATAGGATTTTTTGAGATCTAAAGAACCTTCCATTACAAACACAACAAACCCACCTTTCTTCTTTCGTAATAATCAAGCCGAAGTGGGAAGAACTCTTCGAGAACTGCACAAAAAATCAAATATAAAAATGTTTTAAACATTATCAGATAAAGGATATTATTCAGAACTTCGCCGAATAAAAGGTATACATACTTTCTTCGGGACTGTCATATTTCTTAATTTTCCCTTCTGCGTCAAAGAGATGCATGTTGTTTGTGCTTAAAGAGGTGGATAGTTTAAACTTCTTAAGCAGACCGTCTTGCATGATGCCCGCTATTTTGTCTAGCTTCATCCTGACTTCTATGTCTACAATTGCATCATCACCGTTCTGTCGGAAATCCTGCACAAAAATTAAAAAAAAATAAAAAATCATGAAAAATTGACAGGCTAATAATTTAGTGTGCATATAGTAAGAAAGTTAGGTTCATGTTATATTACATCAATTAAAGGATCCTTCACATTAGGAGACCCATCAATTATAGACTCAAGGAACTGCTTGTAATCTTGGGTCCATTTACGAATTGGCAGCTCACAGATTCTGAAAGTTTGTTCATCTATTTCTTCCACTAAACCATTCACTAGGTATCCACCTTCCTTTGGGCTTCTCTCAATTGTCCCTCTGAATCCTTTGTACCATGGATTCATTGGCACCAGCGTCTCCCCATTCAACAAACGCCTAATGTTTGCAATTATTTCCCTTGGATTATAATTGGGAATGAAAGAACTCCAGCCTGTCCCAATTCCCTCACTACCATTGACAAGAACCAACGGTATAACCGGCATGTACCTGTGAGGTAGGAGAAAAATAATTTGAGAAACCACCGTGCCAATTACTGTTCATAAACTATAAGGCTCAAATGAAGGAATAAACAAAAAATACCAGTTGGGCTCAATTGACTTCCCATCCTCACTCAAGTATTCAAGAAGCTTGTCATCATCTTCATGAAAGATGCACCGCGTAATACTATTTAGTTCAGTGTAAATGTATCTGGCACTAGCATGATCTTTGCCTCCCTGTTGAAAGAGCAAAATACACAGTTAAATACAAGTTCAAAGCACAACAAACACAGATGATGATCTTCAAAGTCATATGTACAGATTCGACTCACCAGGTTACGAGTACCAAATTGACCATTTGGTTTAAGAAGATTGACGTTGTTGCTACCCACAAAATCTTGTGCCATATTGATAATTGTGCTAGATAAACTTTGCTCACCATGATGGTAAGCAGAATGCTCAGACACATAACCAATAAACTGGGCTACTTTTATTTCTTTGAACAATTTCTTCTTAAATGAGCAGAACAGAATCTTCCTTTGACCAGGCTTGAGGCCATCAACCATGGACGGAATAGACCTTTGAAGATCCGCTCTAGAGAACAATATAAGCTCTTTGTTAACAAAATCCCTGTAGTTTATATATCTGGCTGAATGATCCCGAAAAGTGCCAGGCTGCAAAGAACAGAGTGGTTGATTTTTATTATCGAACACTACCCTCGTTAAATAAACAACACACCTAAATAAAAATTAATGGCAACTCGTCATATCTCTCAATAAAATGTACACAGATGTCTGATCTTAACACCTCAAAATTACGGATCCAAGTCTTCCTGTCTTCAGCCTTTTTCTTACTGAATGCCATCTCAATTGCACTTCCATCTTGCTCATCATCCCAAACAAAATCCTTTTTATGCTTACCAAGATCTCCAAAGTACTCTCGACCTTCTTGGGGAGTACTTGTACCCAAACCCTGTATGTGACAGAAAAATGTATACGAAGTAAACACTCTAACTACAAGCAGAATGAACTGTAAAGCAACTTTCAAAGTTCTCCATCCTTACAGCAACAAACCTTATAGTACTTTATCTTCCAACCACTTGCATTCCCCAACCTTTCCCTCCACGATTCATACTCAGGCATGGAATAAAAAGATAATTTTGTTCCATTTGAATGAAAAGCCTGCAGGGACAGCAAATTCAAAAATGAAATGTAAGATGTGCTATATAACTAGTATGTGAGAGTAAATATTTTCTTTCTCGTTTAGTACTAAACCATACTAACCCTTATTATGGGAGTGGTAAACTCAACCATAAAAGTTGGAACTTTTAGCAATGATGGCCAGAACGAATGAATGAAGTTTATCAGTAACCCTTTGATGTGAGAACCATCATGATCCTGAAAAACACCAAGAAAGTTGAACCATTAAAAGTCCGTCAATGCAATAGACAAAGCAACACAACTATAATACCTATATCCACCCACCTGATCCGCCATAATCATCAAATGACCATATCTCAAAGACTTCACGTTTGTGTACTCTTTGTTTTGCTGCAGTCCGAGAATCTTCTTTATATTTTGAATTTCTTCATTATCCATTATCTGTTTACTGCTGGCTTCCCGAACATTGAGTAACTTACCCCTCAAAGGAAACACCCCATAATGGTCTCGGCCCACAACAGAGAGGCCAGCCATCTTCATAAATAAAAAATAATGTCACTACTCCTAATTCTTAATAGTTTGCGACTGGTGTAAAAAGGGTATTGAGGCCATGAGTGTAAAGAAGTTGAAATTCTGTGTTCTTTTAAAAATCATTGGCTTCTATGTTTCAAATTGAAGTTGAGAATTCTATTCATGTTTGTAAAAAAATAACTTACGGCAAAGATTGAAATGTTCTTCTTTCTAATAACAAACTTACAGCAAGGGCCTTGGCAGAATCTCCCTCGGTCAATATCAAGGTACACTTCTCTGAGTTCCTGCCACCTGCATCATTCGCATCTTCTAGCTTCACAATTCCTCGAAGCCTCTGAGTCTTTGTCCCATCAGATTTCTTGAGATCTTTGCTTTGCTTAAAATCTGCCCATGATAGAAGGGTGTCCACTATTCCAGAATTTCCGACTGCAAACAATGCATCATGTATGTGTAAGAGACCAATACTTATGGTTGAATTACGTAAGATTATTGAGAAAAACAAACCTTCCTTCAGCATTGAGTCTGGAACATCACATTTAGAACCAAAACTAGCCTGTCTAGTTGTGAGAGTTTCCTTAGTTTGAGAATCAAAGGCAGGATTGTCAATAAGTGCATTGACAAACACCCACAAATGATTCTTCACGTTATGAGCTTTGACACTGGCATCCTTCTTCTTCTTATTTACTTTATTCATCACAAAGTTTGTTATCTGATTGGTGATATAATCAACATGAGTTCCGCCCTTGATTGTAGCAATGGAGTTAACAAAGCTGACCTGGTAAAGTCAAATTAGCAGAGTATAAGATACAAAGATAACATCAACGAACTATCAACCAGTAGCAATTTTGCTTCATCAGCTAACTAGTCACCTGCTGAAACTGGCCATCACTTAGACTCACGCAAATCTCCCACCTTTCACCTACTTTTGCATGAATCCTGTAGTCAACAACATAAACAAGTTAGTACAGCAAAAACAGGAAAGGATAAAAACTCTGTCTTCTCAAACTGCGTTTCAAAGACCTTGGAAGTGGCACTGGTTTGGATTTCTCTGCTGATTTGAGGTAAAGATCAGCATAGTCGCGAAATGATTTCATGCGGATCACCTGTCCGTTTAGTTCAACCTTAACTGTCTTACCAAGGCACCCAGCCATGTCCAGCACCCTCTTTTTCATCAAAGCCACAACGTCTTCTTCAAGATGGTCCATCTTAAACTTTGCCAAGTCAGGCTTGAAGGTTACCTTGGTCCAATTCTCACCAGCCTTGCATTTTGTTATCACCGGCTCAGACTTCTTCCCCATGTTGTTGGAGAAAACCTTTCAACCACAATCAAAAAACCCAATCAGAAACACCCATAAACATTACCATATCCAGCTTCATATACCATTTTTCACTCAGAAAATAGAATTCCCAATCCCCAGAACATCACACCAAGTGATATAAATCAAAGTATCAGAAGAACCCAAGCAGAATCCTACATCAAAAAATTTATCTCCAATTCATGTTAAAGAAAAAACCAGCTTCAGATACAACTTCTGCCAAGGGCACGAGAGTTATCAATTCCCAAAAATAAACCAGCGAAAAACACAAATTTACAAAATTCCTCCATTTAAAGAAAAGTGTAACAACAAATTTTCAGAATTAATTATTTAAGTAAGTAGACAGATGTAAGAAACCAAATTCTACCCGAAAAAAAAAATAACCGTGCCAAATCGAGCAAATCACCCGCAAGAAGGGCCCAAAATTGAATAATGAAAAATGATTAACATTGCAAATCAACGAAAAACCCAATGCTTCAAGCAATACAATCACTCGAATTATCACAAAACAAAAGTTTCGGGCCTAAAAATCCAAGGACTGTTAAACGAAGGATGAGACCCAGAAAATGGAGAGAAACTCGAAGGGCTGAAAAGAGCACCTGCTTATATTTCTTCTGGCGCTTTCCGTCGGCGGTTTCGATGACGAACTCGGTGGAGAAGATGTTGGTGAGCTTGGCGCCGTAACCGTTGCGTCCACCGGTGGTCTTCTTGACGTTGTCGTCGTAGTTGCTGCTAGTGAGCAAGTGGCCGAAGATGAGTTCAGGGACGTAGACTTTCTCCTCCTGGTGGATCTCGACGGGTACGCCATCGCCGTTGTTGAAGACGGAGACGGTGTTCTGCTCCGCGTCGATGGTGACCTTGAGGGCATCCATGGAGGGATCTCGCTGCTTGTTGTCTGCGGCGTTGACGAGGATCTCGTCGAAGATCTTGTAGAGGCCAGGGACGTAGGACACGGGGCGCTGCACCATCTCGTCATTCTCGTAGACCCACAGCGTCTGCGTGTGCTTCTCGATGGACCCCACGTAGGTGTCAGGTCGGAGCAGGATGTGCTCCAGCTGCGTCTTCTTCTGGTAGACTTCTTCGATGGTCTTCCCCGCTGCTGCGGCGGCCACGTTGGCGGCGCTGCTGCTCTGGAGAGGGCGCTTCGTCTGGGGCTCCATGACACGGAGGGAGTGTCTAGAGAGAGAAAGAGAAATGAAGAGAATCGAAAGAGGGTTTGCGTTAGCAAATGTTTTCAAAGTAGAGAAAGAAGGTTTTAAATGGAACTTGGGGCAACGGTCGTATAGCTTTGAATTTGAAATCTTTTGAGCTTTGAATTTGAGCGGGATTTTTACATCGCATCATGGGGTTCCGTGTGAAGGAGCACCCTTGCTATGGTGTTCTGACACACATACGGCTATTACTTCTTGCACCTCTTAGGTGGATTTTTTTTTCCAAAAAGCACGGTTCAGCTTTTTTTTTTACGTGAATAGCACACTGTGCATTAATTTTACATGGATGGCACACATTTTATCTTAGTTGGGAATTCGGTCCTCTGGGAGCCGAATTCCAACTTGTTATGTTTAATTTTTTTTTTGTTCCAAGTCAGAATTCGGTCCCAAGGTTCCGAATTCTGAACTTGTTTTTTTTTTTTTAATTATAA
>Ga0214544_1005284_pt1 | contig 25132 bp, 25 predicted proteins | sample CNSS3metaG_FD_160074 | JGI IMG/M metagenome (GOLD analysis project Ga0214544, IMG submission 160074) | Root nodule microbial communities from cowpea collected in UCLA plant growth center, Los Angeles, California, USA - CNSS3 | ecosystem: Host-associated > Plants > Roots > Nodule | place: USA... | reverse complement strand
AAAATATAAATTAAAATAAACTTAATCTTGTTAAAAATATTTACTTGAAATATCAATTTTGATAGAAATATTTGTGCATATTTATATAGAAATTAAATTTGGTTTCAATTTGGAGAGGGACAAAATTACACAATTTTTACAAAAATTGGGACTAAATTGAGACAAAAAATACAATACAGGGACCAAATTGAAAATGAGAAAATGACAACTCCCAAATAGTGACACGTGGCACTGTCACTGCCACGTGACACTATCACTGCCACGTGGCACGATGTCATCTTGATAGGTGGCAAAATTTTAATTTTTTAAAAAATTTTTAAAAAAATTCAAAAAAAATAAAAAAAAATAAAAAAATTCAAAAAATCCAGAAGCTGACACGTGGCACCCCATTTAACACCGTTACTCTACCACTAACGGAAAGGACTTGATTACGTCAAATTTCCCAAAATAGGGACCAAATTGAGATAAAAAATAATTGAGGGACCAAATTCAAATTTTGCTACGAAAATGGGGACTAAAAGTATAATTTAACCTTAAATAAACTATAAAAAATAATTATAAAAATTCAAAACATAATAAAAAAAAAACAAATATTATATTGAAATCTATGTAAAGATTTATAACTTGACATCTATTTAAAATATTAGTATGTTGATAACACATCTCATTTTAAGGATAATCTAATATTTAACCAAAAATCAAATTAGAAATTTAGAACCTTTTACTTATTAAAATTGTTATAGTATTAAATTGAGGTTATAAATCTGAACCACATAATCAATATTCTAGAGGTAGAGATCAAATAAAGGATATTGGAATCGATTCCACATGAAGCACTCCTGAGAAATGTCTGGAAGAGCACTGACAACACCAAGAATTTCATCGTAAAGTATATACTTCCCCTACTAACAAGAAAATTCAACATTAAATGATGTTCACCACAAAAATTTTACCAATTTCAAATCAAGGTAGTAAAACAACTTCAGTACCACCATACAAGGATAACTGCAGCAAGAAAAAGGTTATAGAAATAAATAATTAGATACCACCAATAACAAAAGCAGTTGTCGTATCTTAGCACATTAGGTGTGGAGTATGGAGTGATTTGTAAAAACAGATAAAATACCTGCGAAAAGCCCAATAAAGATAGCAAAGGAAAGGGAAAGCGATACGTTGCAAACCATGAAATTATTGGTAGCACACTAGTAACAACTAAACCAATTACAAATGTGATTGCCCAGCCGAGAAAAACATATGATGTGTAAGGGCAGCCCAAAACTTTTGGATCACCATTCAACCCCTTGTATCTTAAATCATGTAAAGGCTTCGCAGAAAGTATTGTTCCCAAAGCCAGTACAGATCCAACAAATACTGACATAGAGATAATAAGAATAATACCATGTAATAAGAACGAGACAAGCTTATGCATTGAAAAGCCATTAAACTTGACAAAAAAAAAAGAGAAACATGTGCACTACACACCACCTACGCAACAAATTCATGAATTAAAATCTCCCATATCCAGAATATGATAAACTAAAATATGTGCTTCTTTGTAAATTAGCACCTAGGAAGTATTGGATGAAGTCATAATAAGATGGTATGAAAAAAGTCACTCAAACATAAAAATAGATATATAATTAGCACAAGACAATACATCAACATAAAAATGTTACAAGTGCTATTTCAGACAAGATGGTGACAGATAGTGTTAGTTTTGAAATGGTTGAAAAGCCAAGAAGGGGGGTTGAATTGGCTAGTTAAAAATTTAGGCTATCTTTGCAAGCTAAAAACCACCTTTAATTAAATCAAATAGATCACCAAGTTAGGATGCAAACAGTATTGAACTATACACTTTCAATCGATCAAAAACAGAGTTAACAGATTGATTTTACTAAACAGATTCTGTTCTGGTATAATCAATCAATTGAAACTGAAAAACAGTTGACTTAAATACTGGAAAAAATGCAGAAATGTGAATTTGAATTTTAAACCAGAAACAATGCTCAAGAATGATCAAGATCAGTTCCAAATGATTATACAAACATGCTCAAAGCTTCAGATGCTATGAAAACATGCAAGAACATGAAAAATATGATTAAAGCATAAGTTCTTGAAACTTTAAAATGAAAATGCAAGAGAGAAAGGTTAGAGAAGAAAGGACACCACGAATTTTTATATTGGTTCACTCAAACCTGAGCTACATCCAGTTTTTCAAGGCAACCTTAACTTGACTTTGCACTATTTCAAAAGTTTTACAAAGTATTCACCCTTACACTTCCAAAATATGCAAAAACACCACAAAATACTCTTAAATCACACAAGAATCACATCAGCACAGCAAGAATCCTCTTACAAACCTGGAAAACCACCAAGCACACACACAAAGCTTGAGAAAGATCAAACCTTAGTGGTAGCACATCCTTGCCTACCACAAACCACTTTCTCCAAGCTTCAAACCAAGCCAAAAGCTCCAAGAATTGATCCTAGATCAATCTTCAACAACTGCAACACCTATGATCACGAAAGAGAGAGTTTCCATAAGTTTCTAGAACCAAATCGTGCTCTAAAATGATCAACAGATCTCTCTTTCGAAAATCACAGCTTTTATAGTCAAACTGTTACGAAATTCAACAGGTTGATTTTCAAATCTATCGGTTGATTTCACTTGACTTAAGTGAAATCAGTCGATTAAAAACTAAATCAACTGATTGAATTTGTTGCAGTTTAAGACTACTGCAGCCAACCTTTTAACCTGTTGAAAAACCATTCAACAAACTAAAAGAGACATTTTAAGACTACTACAAGTACACTTTCTTAATGATGTAACTACATGGAGAGCACACATTCTAGCCTTGATCATCATGGATATCATCAAATGTCTTTTCCTTCATCAATGTAGGCTTCATTCCAATGGTTATGGCTTCAAGATAGTTCAAAAGAGTTTCATTCAATCTTCATCAAATCTTCAAGAAGCAAACCACCTTGGCTTCTCATGTCAACAGATAGAAGGATTCAAGACAAAATGTTTAGCATTGTTTTCAAGTCTTCCGATGGGGCATAGTCTGTGATTGCTTTAAGGATCTCCAAGTGATTATATAGATTCCGCTTCATTTTTTTTATGCTGTATGGGTCTAAATGGGTGGAAAGGGAGTGCAGCAGAATGGAACAATACTATGTTCATTCTTTGGATTGTTCAAAATAAGATGAAATAAAATATAGTAAAAAATAACTCAAGGTAAGCTTTGTCTGAATTGTTTAAAATTGAAGGGAACCAAATGAAGTGCAATCCATTCCATTCAAACTAAGACCCTTCGTTTCCTCCCCTCCAATTTTAGAAAAATGAAATCAAAGCAGCAATTTTTTTTGTTCAAATATATACAAATAATGGAATGGTAGCTTCATTCCATTCTGTACCATCTCAAGTTCAATTCCGTACCACTTGTCTAGAGATAATCAAACAAAGGCGGCTTCTTTCAATTCATTGTTTCAGATTATCAATTTCATTACTTTTAAGATGTGTAATGTTTTATGAGCAACACTGCCCCTGCCCCAGAAAATAATTGAATGTCACCTTCTGGTCCCTCTTAATACTACTCTTTCATAAATAAAAATAGAAATATTTATAAGTTCAAATCAGGTAGCTTTGGTTTGACACCGATTGTGACAGACTATTTGCTCAACACATCATTTACGATTTCACCCATCCTTAGGCATAACATTTGTAATTCCAATCACATTCTAGCAAGTAACAATGGCTTTAAACTATTATAGTTACTATTTTCCACGTATTATATGTAGAAACTACTTGTTAGAGATAAAGAAGCTACAAACGTATAGTAAATAGGAAAGGCATTAGATTTAACGTTCTTTGTTTGTGCCATTCGGTCATTTCCAGCACTTCCAGTACAATATACATGGGGAACCCAAAATTAGTACCCATTACAAATCCATATGGGAATGGCAACAGAAAGGCATGCCACCATTAGTGGCACAGTCAAAGATATACCAAGGAGAACAAATGATTTGCTGCATAAATTATATTACTAATAATTAATAAAATGTAAACAAAAACATAAGCAGGAAAACAGTTACGCTGATAGAAAAAGGCCATTCACAAACAATAACCTAAGTAGTTGATGGCCTGATTTTAACATTTTTAATATTTTAATCCTTAAATAAATAGAATCGTTAATGTCTCAATTGCAATCATGGCAATCAAATTTTTAATCGTTAACGTCTCAATTTTTAAAAGTATGAACAACTTACAGCAATAGTAGAGTTTGGTCATTATCTTAAAAAGGAGAGCAACAATCCAACACAAGTGCTGAGTAGCCAAGCAATAAAACCATACTGAAGATAGTGAATGGGAGAGAGAGAAAGAGAATTTGTTACTAGTTATTTATTTAAACTTCAAACAAATACTTTATCAGACATCTTCATTATAATACGCATGCAGTAAAACAAATGTAAAACTTAACAGAATAAGCAACAAAAGATATATAGCCAGGCCAAACATAACAATTACTGGATTCAAAAAACAAACTTGAGGGATAATAAAATCCCTAGTTCTAGCTAACATTACAATGATAGAGTTAAAAGCACTCCCAAGCAAATTGGTACCATGGGTTATAGCAACGTGTTTAACCAAGACTGCCAAAATCACTGTTTTACTTGTAGGGTTATTTGATTCTTCAAATCAACTAAGATATCAGTGTTATAAACAAACAGCCATGGCAGAGCACCATGGTAGTTTTCTGTAATTCCACATGAAGCACTCCTGAGAAATGTCCGGAAGAGCACTGCAACACCAAGAATTTCATCGCAAAGTATATACTTCCCCTACTAACAAGAAAATTCAACATTAAATGATGTTCACCACAAAAACTTTACCAATTTCAAATCAAGGTAGTAAAACAACTTTAGTACCACCAAATCTGATCAATTAAAGAGTTATATTTATTTCTAACCTAGAATGACAGAGAAGATGAAGTGAGAAGTTCCACTTACCATGAAGACAAAACAGGGAAACACATCCATGAGTGGTGAGAGATACCAAATTGAGACATGCAGCGGTGAGTGGTGCGGTGCTATTGATCTCGCCGTCGCCGACGCCGACGATAGTAGTGGTGGTCGACATCTGATTGACAAGGGTTACGAGGATTTGATGAGAGAAAAGAAAGAAGAAACATCGAGAAAGATTAGGTGAAAAACCTTGAAAATTAAAAATTATAACTTAAAATAAAAAAATAAAAGAATATAAAAAAGTTTGTAGCGGTTAAAATAAACTAACAGAAATTAAAAAATAACATAGCAGTTTATTTAACTGCCAGAAAATAATCGTAAAAAAAAATTGTTTTTTTGTAGTGAATGCTTAAAGCCACAGTATTTTTATGTTTTCAATCTTTTTTGCATCTTTCCTCTTTGAGCTTGGGGATTTTGACCTAATTTCTTGCATAGTGAGTGTTTTCAATGTACATTGCTGGAAGTAATTTTTAGTTGTATGAACTGAATATGGGTAATGGAAGCCCGATACATTCTCTGTAAAATAAGGATATAGCATCTGCTTTCTTCTTTTGTTAAAATACTCTCTTGGTCCATGTTTTTATTGAAAAATCTCAAATAGATCTTAAGATTTTTTTTTAGTCTCAATTAGGTCCATATTTTTGAAAATGTGTAACAATTAGGCCCATTCCGTTAGTATAGAGTTAACGGTGTTAAGGATATGCCACGTGTCAGCTTCTCATTTTTTTGAATTTTTAAATTTTTTAAAATTTTTTAAAATTTTTTTTAATTATTCATGCCACGTGTCACATCAATATTGTGCCACGTGTCAAGTTAGTAAGGTGACACGTGTCAAGTCATTGTTTGAATCTCAATTTGGTCCATATATTTGTTATTTTAATTATATTTCAGTCCATTTTTTTTTTATTTTCAATTTCATCCTTTCCAAATTGAGATCAAATTTAACTTTTCTATAAATTTTATAATGATATTTTTATTAAACATTTTAATAATATTAAGTTTATTTTATATTTTGTTTTTAAATTTTAAAATATTTATTTTAACTTGTTACAAAATTGTTTTAAATAATTTATATACAAATGTTAGAGTTGGTTTAAAATTAACAATTTTATAAATTTAAATATAAAATTTTAAAATAATTTTGTAAAAAGTTAAAATAAATATATTTAAAAAAAATTTTAAAAATGGACTGAAATGTAATAAAACTAACAAATATATGGACCAAATTGAGATTCAGATAATGATTTGACACGTGTCACCTTACTGACTTGACACGTGGCACAATACTGACGTGACACGTGGCATGAATAATTTTCAAAAAAAAAAATTTAAAAATTAAAAGATTTTAAAAAAAATTCAAAAAAATGTGGAGTTGACACGTGGCATATCCTTAACACCGTTAACTCTATACTAACGGAATGGGCCTAATTGTTACACATTTTCAAAAATATGGACCTAATTGAGACTAAAAAAAAAATCTTAGGACCTATTTGAGATTTGTAAAACATGGACCAAGGGAGTATTTTAACCTTCTTCGTTTATGTTTCAACATCTGGTGATAATTTGTTGTTTAATAAGTTGTTCAACACTTTCTTTGGTTTCCAAAATAATAAAATTGTTTTCTTATAAGTTCAATATATATATATATATATATATATATATATATATATATATATATATATATATATATATGAGTAAAATTTGGATCAATCCGAGAAAAGATATCCAAGGTCACCAGTGCATTTTAGAGCTTTTACATCGCAGTATATGCCTCGGTTCCTACACACCTGCTGCATATAAACACACGGTGGCATTTTTGTAATTAAAGTCATCTTTTATGCCTCGATTGCCTTTCTAACCGAGGTATATAGCTTAAAAAATTTTGACCACTCGCGTTGACCCATAATTTGAATTTGTTTTTTTTACTGAAACAATATGCCTCGATTCTTTTATAACCGAGGCAGTAGAGACCTTATACTTCGGTCCAACTGATACCCGAGGCATATAACGAGACAATATGCCTCAATTTCGAATAACCGAGGCAGTATCTTCGTAGGGTTAAAAAAACCTAATTTCTTCACTGCAACAACGACGCACTTCTGTAATTCTTCTTCTTCTCCACGTCCAGCGCACCTCCGACAGTCCCGCACACCTCCCACCGTCCCGCACACCTTCGACGCACACCTCCCACCATCTCGCACAGCTCCGACGTGCTAGGCCATTGTTTCGTTGCCTGCACCGCACCGTCGTTGCATCTCCTGCACCGTCGAGGAGGTTTCCGGCGCCACTGCGACTTCTTCTTCTTCGACCAACCATCACCGTCACTGCACTGTCAATGAGTCGTGCACTGCCACTGGAGCTACTGCATCTTCTTCTTCGAGCAACCATTACCAACGTCCTGCGCGATTTCATTCAGTCTGCCTGCACCACCACTGCACGCACCATCGAGGAGGTTGTTGATGAATGCCTTGCTAAAATTCAACGAGAAGATGAGCGTCTTGCTAAACTACAAGATGAAGATGAACGTCTAGCTAAAATTCAACAAGATGAAGTTAAACGTCTGGCTAAAGCTCAACTTGAGGAAGACGAGCAACTTGCTAGGGCAATTCAAGAAAGTTTGACCATTGGTTCTCCTCCTCGATCTGACAATGATTCTTCATTTCTATCTTATCCTCACCTCTTTCCTCCTGGATATAGGTAATTGTGTGTATAATTACATCTTTTATCTATATAACAAATCGTTCCTTGTACGCTTATGGAAATTGCTGAATTTTCTGACATTTCAAGCAGAATATGTTTTGAAACTTCAATTTTAAGTTTTGCTGGTTTGAGTGTTTGGTTATACAATTAACTGATCTGGACTTCATTCTAGGTATTATTTTAAACAATTCTCATATGAATCGTTGAAGTGGGCTAAGCACTGGATTGGAATTTTATGAATGATACCTTGGTCTCTATTAGTTTTCTTGAGTGTTATTAAGTGCCTTTAACTAAGATGAAAATGTTAGAAAATGGTAGTGATTAAAATGAACATATTCTGTAATGTTTTAGCTAGTTTTTTTTATGGTGATTCGTTAGCACTTCTTGTGGAATATCTTGGAGTTTACTCGTTATCTACTAAAATTGAAGTTCTCTCCTCTATTTCAATATTATGGATCTGTATAGTAAAGATTATTTTTTCAAGGTTTCATGAATCTTTCTTAATGATTAAAAATATAGATTTAATAGGTTTTTGTAAACCTGCTTTCAGAATCTGTGTTGGGTGCAAAACTGAGATTGGCCATGGAAGATTTTTAAGTTGCATGGGAAACCTCATTTTTAAGTTGCTTAGAAAAACAATTAGTTGAAACCTCATTTTTCTTTTTCAAGAAAAAAAAGGTGAAAATTAATCTTAGCTTCATAAATGAAGGTCTTCAAATATCATTTTTGGTCAATCTTCATTTGATTATGCTGAATTTGTTCATTTACAGTTTTCCATGTCTAGCAATCGCCCTTACCACAAATCATGCTATGGGAGAAGCATCACCCCATATGTGATGTTTGCAAGAAATTTGTAAGTATCTTGACACTTGTTTTGCACTAATAGTTGTCTATTTGTCAACTTTGTGCTTGTTCTCTTTCAAGTTTAGAAATTTAGAAATTTTTATCCAATGTTTCAAATGTTATTTTACTTTATTATTTGAATCACTCATGATTTAAGTGGAAAAGTTAATCTAACGGAAGAGTGAGAAGAGGATGAAGAACATCTCCCTTTCTATTTCTTAAAAACACTTGTTTAGAGACCAATTTTTAAAACAGTATGAGTGAGAAGAGAATCAGACAGACCCTAAGTGTTGGCTTTTAAGTTATTTTTTATAAGTGTTATATATATTGTTGAGTGAACTAAAGTGATTGGTTATTTCTTTGTAGATCCCAACTAATTCAAATAATAGACAGAAGACTATTCAAATTTTTTTGTTAAATGGTCATATGCCTCGGTTGAAACACACCTGAGGCAGTAAATGTATCTTTCTGCCGTGGTTAAAACAGACCCGAGGCAGAAAGTATATTAAATTTTCTTTTATTTTTTGAATTTCTGATACCCATTAGGCCTTAGTTATGAGAAAATCGAGGCAGTAAATATTAAATATGCATCGGGTTTGTAACCGAGGCATAAAATACTACCTTTTTACCTCGACCGTATATGTCTCGGTTGTGGACCCGAAGCCAAAAGCTGAAAATAACCGCTGTCATTTCCCTTCCTTACACTAGTGGGTGTTTCTTTCTTTTGGTCTATAAAACACTTGTTTTTTTAGTAGCAACTTTTAAACCTTAATAGATATTAGAGAATAGATTGAATAGTAAACACTATGAACTTATTTTAGAAGAAAGTATTTGATAAAATGGAAAAGTGAAAAGATAGTCAAACCAACTCTTGTTTGTGGTATGGTTTTTGAGTCTCTACGATCACGTATAAAATCATTCTCGTATCTTTACTTGGTAATTTTTAGCTCTTAGGATAGCTGGTTTATGACTTGTATTGGGCTAACTTTTTAGACTATTGCTTTTAGATTGTGCCTTGCAAGGCAGAAGCTTATTTAAAATTGCATCAACTTGAGGATGCTAAATCTAGTCTCTTAAAGATTCCAAATTTGGAAGGTTTTCTTGCAGCATATTCTCAAACCAAGTTCTTTGGTATGGTTGGTGAAGCCTATGTTCCTTTTAAAAGTGCAAATTGATAGAAGAGTATTGGTTTTCCAGGTAACTTGATACTCATTGCCTTGCTTGTAAAATGTATGCGTACTTTTAAAGGTTAGAAGACTCAAAGATACAAGAAGGGTGTAGAATAAGCAAAACTGAAGCTTGACATAAACTTTATCTGTTTAATGCTCACAACTTTATATGTTTCTTCTTTATTTCTCTTAGTAATGCAGAAAAAACCACTACCAAAATTTTGGGGGGATCACTACATTGTAAGTTCTCTACATGATGAAGGATTATCTTGTTCCTTTTTAAGATTATTAGATATGGTGTGAGTTGATTAAGAAAGCTAAGCGAAATCCCCACTGGACATTAAGATAGCAAGCTATCTAGATGTGAAGGTTCATTTCACAAAGCTCAAGAGAAGAAGGTGATGGATTGATTCAAAATGAAAAGGAAATGGAAAGCACATAAACCATAGAAAATCAAGAACAATTAAAGGAAGAAGAAAACATAAAATGGAAAGGAAAGAAATGGTAAAAATGTGAGAAGCACGCCACTACAAGGCTAGGCTAGAAGCCATGACAACCCTGAAGATGAGTTGATGTGTGCCACCACTTGCTATGCAAGATAAGGATTTTTGAACAAAGTGTTTTCTTCACTCCTTGGAGGAGCTTTGAGTGTAGCCTTGCCTTGTTACTTTGGGAGAGTGATCTAAACACTTGGGGTACATTTTGGGTTGGATTTGGTCTTAGTTTTCATGTTGTCTAACCTCTAATCCATTTATTTTGTCTCAGGTTTGAGTGTTTTTGTTGTAGGAATTATGGCAAGTTCATCAAATACACCTACTCCAAACAAAAACAATACATTGGTGAGATTGCTTCGGGATTTGGAGTTGTCTAGGAAGGATTCCTTTAAACAATTGAGAAAAGACAAGGAGCAAAGTGACCTAAGAATCCAAGAGCACATTCAAAGGCTTGAAGCTAAAGAGCAAGATGGAGAAGCTAGGAAAAGAAGGCATTCTGGGTGCAACCCATCACAAGAGAAGCAAACTCCAAAGATTCCTAAGTTCTATGGTGGAAGTGATCCCAAAATCTTCCTTGATTGGGAAGCTAAAGTTGAGCAAATTTTCAATGAAAATCATGTAAAGGATCAAGCACAAGTTGATCTAGTAGTTTTAGGATTTTTGGACTATGCCAATACTTCGTGGCATAAAGTTTGTAAGAATTATGACCAAGGGCCACCCGCGGCTTCTTGGATGGACATTAAAACTCTTATGCGCGCTAGATTTGTTCCTCCCTCCTATAAGGAACTTCTTTTGAAGCTCCAAAGGCTTCAACAAGGTTTTATGAGTGTGAGTGGGTACTTTAAAGAATTAGAGTCTCAAATGCGTAGGGTTGAACATTTTGAAGTAAAAACACTCTTGTGTCTCAACCATTTGTGAGAGTTTCCTCCCTTGGGAGTGAATACTTTTAAGCTTTATCTTGCATGGCAAGTGCCAGCACACATCCACTCATCTTCAAGGTTGCCATGGCTTCTAGCCTAGCCTTGTAGTGGCGTGCTTCTCACATTTTTACCATTTCTTTCCTTTCCATTTTATGTTTTCTTCTTCCTTTAAATGTTCTTGGTTTTCTATGATTTATGTGCTTTCCATTTCCTTTTCATTTTGAATTAATTCATCATCTTCTTCTCTTGAGTTTTTTGAAAGGAACCTTCATATCTAGATAGCTTGCTATCTTAATGTCCAGTGGGGATTTCACTTAACTTTCTTAATCAACTCACACCATATTCAATAATCTTAAAAAGAAACAAGATAATCCTTCATCACTACATGACATTATGCATTTAAAAATTATTTAAGGATATATGTTCCTTTCTTTTTTCTTTTTAGTATATTAGCTTCAATCAACCTCCTTTTTTCTTTATTGAATTCATTTTCTTCTTATGAAGTAATTCAATATTTAATCATGAAATGATATGTGATGTCAAATAGGTTCTAGTAAATTATATGAGCTAACAACTAACTAATTATAATTTCTTCCTTCATGTAGCATGCTAACATTTCCAAGATCCATAATTGCATACTAGAGAAACTAGTATTATTTACAAACTGGTATCTAGTTGGGTCTTGTATTATGCTAGTCATAATGTGTCAAAGAAATGGCCAGGTAGTTGATCAGAAGTACTGAGTTCGAATGGAATTAATTCATCACTAAGTTATGTTTGCAGACGTGAATACACAATTGAATGTAATTAGAAGGTGTGAATTGACTATTTTGATTCAATTGATTCTTTTTACTGGAAATTATGTTTATTACTCGAAGTACAGTTTCATTTGCTTTATAGTTATGTGACCAGATATTTTGCCTGATTTATGAAACTTCACCCTCATAGGTAAACTTATTTGCTTTATCTCACTAGTGAACGTTCTCTACAAGAAATTTATTTACAATTTTCAACGTTTGTAGTGTTTTTTTTTTGTTTTTCATCCTGCTACAAGAAACTCCTGCGAACTAGTGCATGCACTTTCTCATTAGTATTACTTATAGAGTTAAGAAAGTTGTATGCATATTCCTTTTTAGTCTCGTAACAATAACTAGTGATTTTTTCCTTTTAATTTATATCTTGTGCTTAACTTATGTTTTCCTTTTCATTTCAGGGGTTTGCATATCTTGCTACCAGAATATGTGTATCACGTATGAATTGACCAATGTCCTATGACCATTGTCCATACTTTATCTTTATCTAGATTTTAATTCCAAAAGGTTGGAAAGCATTTATGTGGTTCAGATCCGTTCACCTTGACCCTGAAATATATCCTAATCCAAAGGAATTTAACCCTTAAAGGCTGGGGGACTAGTGTACCACACCTCACCGGTCCTGCTGGCATATCAACACATATCATCCTTGACCGACATACCTATATCGACAAAGGCTGGGGGACTGGTGTACCACACCGAGCCAATTTAACCAAGTAATAATAATAAACGATCACCATACCTACATGAAAATCATTCAAGTAACCGGCCTGGGCTGACCTAAGCCTAACTAGGTTCGCATCCAACACATTCCTAGAACCGACAACATCAGAGCAGACATCTTATCCAAACTAGCCAGTACCAAATTAAAAAGCTGTCACCGATCCCTATTGCAACAGACACTGTCCGCCCCTTCCATCACAAATACTTGCCACAACCTAACCCATTCCTAAACCGATAATTGGACCACTCCTTACATCCAGTATTTACAAACCGGTAACCCCCACCAAATGCTGACAAAACTTGGATAGCTAAAGCCGTTAGATATACAATGATAGGTGATGATTTATACAAATGCGGATATGGCCAACTACTCCTCAAATGCGTCACTCCAGAACAAGCCCAGTATATCATTTCAGGAATTACATGAAGGCATATGTGGCTACCATTCCGGCGCACGCACCATGACTACCAGTATCCTTCGCGCCGGATACTTCTGGCCGACTATGGAAGCAGATTGCCAGGACTTCGTCAAAAAGTGTAAACCATGCCAAAAGCATGGCAACCTCATTCACCAGAAATAAGAGCAGCTTCATTCTATATTATCCTCGTGGCCCTTCGCTAAATGGGGTATGGACATCCTCGACCCGTTCTCCCTTGCAAAGGCCAAGTAAAGTTCTTAATAGTAGTCGTCGATTACTTCACTAAGTGGATAGAAGCCAAACCACTAACCACCATCACAGCCCAACAAGTCCAACAATTTGTTTGGAAGGATATTATATGTCGATATGGTGTCCCACATACCATCATCACCGACAATGGCCGACAATTTATAGATAAGGAACTCGCCAAATTCTACACCGGTCTAGGCATGAAACACATAACCAGCTCTGTCGAATACCCATAGACAAATGGACAGGCCGAGGCGGCAAACAAGGTTATCCTAGTAGAGCTACGCAAGTAGTTGGATAGCACCAAAGGCCGGTGGCCCGAAGAACTAGTAGAAGTGCTATGGGCCTACAGGTGCACCCCTTAATCAGTAATGAACGAGTCTTCATTTAGTCTGCTATACGGTGCAGATGCCACGATACCCGTTGAAATTGGCAAACCATCTCTGCGCCGAGAACTATATGACTCAACCCAATCAAAATATGGCCACATACCTCGACCTCCTACCCGAGCTAAGAGAAAAAGCTCAAATACGCAACTTAGTCGCCAAACAAAGAGCTGCCAGGAAATATAACTCCAACCTATGCCCAAGATCGTTCATAAAAGGAGACTTAGTTTGGAGAATGGCCAACAATGCAAGAAAGAAGGATGGCAAGTTCTCCGCCAATTGGGACGGTCCATACCGAATACGTGAAGATGCTGGGGGAGGGGCATATCGGCTGGAACAATTGTCTGGGGAAGAAATACCCAATACATGGAACATGTCCCATCTCAAATTCTACTTTAGTTCAAAAACATGTATTGTACCATACTAAACACTTGTAACCATGGGTGTACTCTTTTTCCTCACCGAGTCTTTTTCCCTAAGGAGGGTTTTGACTGGGGAGGTTTTAACGAGGCACCTCAGATTCAATGAATAATATGAAGGGTTCCCAATTTTATGACCATTCTTTCCTTCACTTCTCGCATTCGTTTTAGTTCCCTACCCTTACCACAAGTAAGCGGCCTGGGTCGAGCACCCTTAACTCGATGTTAATTCGTTTAAGTTCCCCACCCTTACCACAAGTAAGCGGCCTTAGTCGAACACCATTAACTTCATGATTAAATCGTTTAAGTTACCCACCCTTACCACAAGTAAGCAGCCTGGGTCAAGCACCCTTAACCTGATGTTAAATCATTTAAGTTCACCACCCTTACCACAAGTAAGCGGCCTGGGTCGAGCACCCTTAACCTGATGTTAATTCGTTTTAGTTCCCCACCCTTACCACAAGTAAATGGCCTAGGTCGAGCACCTTTAACTCGATGTTAATTCATTTTAGTTCCCCACCCTTACCACAAGTAAGCGGCCTGGGTCGAACACCATTAACTTCATGATTAAATCGTTTAAGTTACCCACCCTTACCACAAGTAAGCAGCCTGGGTCGAGCACCCTTAACCTGATGCTAATTCATTTAAGTTCCCAACCCTTACCACAAGTAAGCGGCCTGGGTCGAGCACCCTTAACCTGATGTTAATTCATTTTAGTTCTCCACCCTTACCACAAGTAAACGGCCTGGGTCGAGCATCCTTAACTCAATGTTAATTCGTTTTAGTTCCCCACCCTTACCCAAACTAAGCGGCCTGGGTCGAACACCCTTAACCTGATGTTAATTCGTTTAAGTTCCCCACCCTTACCACAAGTAAGCGGCCTGGGTCGAGCAACCTTAACTCGATGTTAATTCATTTTAGTTCCCCACCCTTACCACAAGTAAGCAGCTTGGGTCGAACACCCTTAACCTGATGTTAATTCGTTTTAGTTCCCCACCCTTACCACAAGTAAGCGGCCTGGGTCGAGCAACCTTAACTCGATGTTAATTCATTTTAGTTCCCCACCCTTACCACAATTAAGCAGCTTGGGTCGAACACCCTTAACCTGATGTTAATTCGTTTTAGTTCCCCACCCTTACCACAAGTAAGCGGCCTGGGTCGAGCACCCTTAACTCGATGTTAATTCGTATCAGTTTCCCACCCTTATCACAAGTAAGCGGCTTGGGTCGAACACGTTTAACCTAATCTTAATTCGTTTAAGTTCCCCACCCTTACCATAAGTAATCGTTTTGGGTCGAACACCCTTAACATACAATCGAGTTCGCCAAACATAACATACATCACAATTAACAACATCTGACAAACGAGATAGCAGACACAAAAGCATTAATCACATTAAACTTAAAAGCAAAGTAATGTACGAAGTGTTACAAACACAGTACCAATTATTATAGACATAGAATCGATAACCATTTCAAATCATAACAAATATAAATCCTATGCCAATTTGTCATCACCTCCTTCCACGGCAACCTCCGCTTCCTTCTCCTCCTGGACCGCCTCCTTCTCTACTTCCCCCTTTGGACTACTCTCAGCCTCGTCAATAAGTTGCGCATCCATCACATCTTTATTAACATCACACCTTGAATCAGCTGCATCAACATCTTGGTGAAAGAAGGCCGCCTGCCGCAATCCCTTCTGAAACCCGTTGATGTGCTCTTGGATGATATAACCCTTCAAGTCATCAAGCTCCCCCTCAACACCCTCATACTTCTCCTTCAACTCGTCATAATCCACCTCTAGATCCACTATCCTTTTATTGAGTTTACCCTCTGAATCCAAGCAACGAACCTTCTAGGTTCCCAGCCTTTTCTTCTCCTCCTCCCAACTCTCCCTCTCCTTCTTCCAAGCAGCCCTCTGTTCCGCGAACTTATCAACTTTCCCCTGCAACTCCTCCACCTTTTCATGATTTCCCTCCTTTACTTCTCATCGATACAAAGATCCAACCCGGCGACTTAGGATCAACGCCTTGCTTCCAAATTCCACCATAGTCCTCACCAGATGATCGGGCTCCATACTGTCGATAGAGTTGATAACTATCTCCGAAAGATTGATGTCGATGTCCTTCCTAACAGACGTTTCCGGTAGTTCAATCAAACCGGATTCTGGTCCCTTGGTCCCACTTGACGACCTCGGCCCAAGTAACGCAGCCCTGACCTTCTTCAAGTCCTTACCCTTACCGGGTCGAGTCGGTAGTTCAGCCTTCCTTTTAGTGTCACCATGCACATGCACCTCGACCAGCGACTCTTGTAAGTTTGGAACATCAGTGTTCCCAACTGTTTTTGCCTTCGCGGCCATCTCCTTCCGCAGTGCTTGGAAAAACGCCAAGTTCTTCTTTCCGGACTGAGCCATATGCCTTACAAAAATGCACCAACATCCGATTAAGTCAACTTAGAAACATCAAAACAGTTTAAGTCATAAATAGATACCTTCAATATCAATAATCGGGTGAACCGAATTATAAACCCTAACTAGGCCCTTAGTGGGCAACTTATCAGAAAACTTCATCAAGACTTCCACCACCTTCTTATCCGCCACCGACAACTCGTCGGTGCCTATATCCTTGTAGCGAGAAGGAGGTGCCATCCAACTAAATGGGAATTTTGTACTCCCATCTGCATTAAGGAAGTAAGAGCTGCCCTCCTCCTTCACCACAACCTTAAAGTAATCGTCCTTAAAGTGCTTGAAAGATTGTGAGAACGCGTCCAATCTCCTAATGCTAGGATGGCTCACCAAGGATAACCAAGTAGTTGGCTGACGGGGCCTAGTGTCATAAAAGTACAAAAATGCACGAGGAGAAGGCTGTAGATACAGTGATTGGCACAAGACACGGAAAGCTTGCATGTAAACCCAACTGTTCGGATGCAACTACATTGGTGCCACATTGAGCTCACGAAGTACTCCCACGGTGAAGTCATCCAACGACAATCTCACATGCAACTGGGAGAAATGACACATATACATAGAAAAGAACTTCTCGATAGCCCCCTCTTGGCCGTGACATACGCGGTCAATGGCGCTCACCCGCTCCAAGGAAACGATACCCCAGTTCACATCTTTCGCGATGATAGGGGTGCAGTTCAACTAAGAGTTTAGTAGACGCGACTACCGAAACAAAGACGACTGAGTACGAACGTCAGTCGCTATCCATTCGTAACCGGCCTTGGCCGGCCAATTACTCTCCGCTATTTCTTTAGGAGGGTCATCTTGCACCTCAGTCACCGTCTCCATCGGAATTCTACCCACCACAGCCGTTGGGCTACTACTCTCCCCCTCAAGTTGTCTACCTACACTCCTCCCAGACTCCATACTCTCACTACTGGAAGAAGATAACGACACACTATCACTACTACTAGACATACCTTTCTCTGAAAAGATGACGGCAGGATCTAGGAACTAGTCGGACAAGTATAACACACGCAAAGTCTCTGATTATGAAATTCTCGCAAATGAACCAACAAACATGAACCCATCACGAAATCCACATTTATAATGGTAAAATCTCAAACGACATAGCTTCCTCCCGCCAAAATCACGACCCATACCAATCGACATAGGCACACCAAAGGCCATGGGTATCAGAAAGGAAGGCGTAAAAACCCCTTTTTGATTAGACCTCTGACATCCATTCACCTGCTACCAACCTTTTCTCGCCTTTAGCCTTAACATTGTTCATAACACTTAAAGGCTGGGGGACAGGTGTACCACACCGAGCCAATTTAACCAAGTAATAATAATAAACGATCACCATACCTACATGCAAAATCATTCAAGTAACCGGCCTGGGCTGACCTAAGCCTAACCGACCTGAACCGGTAACATAAGACGCTAAAAGGAATAACCCACCTAGGACAGCATATGAGCAATGGCAGCACAAGCCGCCAAAGGGAGTGGTCGGTTTATGCCGACCATCTTAAGATACTTAGTGAAACCAAAGCCCCCCCTGATATCCAATGAGCCCCCGATAGTCAAGACTAAGGGCCAAGGCCAAGGCCTAGGCCCACCATGGCCCAAACTAGGGCCCAACCCATGGAATGGGCAAATATAATTAATAATCTATAAATATACATGGACCCCACAAATTAAAGGTATGCATTCATTACTTCATTAATCACCTGATTTGACTTTTTGAGAGCTTTTGGCTGACTTAAGCTTCGGAGTCCCTTCTGCAGGTAACCCCTCCCGGGTCCAAGCCGATATATGCTAAATGGGAAGAGGTCAACCGAGGAGATAGCGGACTGTATGGGTAAGGTGACACTTGTGCCTAACTGATCTTATTGTTCTTTGCAGGAACACTTATAGAGTTAAGAAAGTTGTATGCATATTCCTTTTTAGTCTCGTAACAATAACTAGTGATTTTTTCCTTTTAATTTATAGCTTGTGCTTAACTTATGTTTTCCTTTTCATTTCAGGGGTTTGCATATCTTCCTGCTAGAATATGTGTATCACGTATGAATTGACCAATGTCCTATGACCATTGTCCATATTTAATCTTTATCTAGATTTTAATTCCAAAAGGTTGGAAAGCACTTGTGTGGTTCATATCTGTTCACCTTGACCCTGAAATATATCCTAATCCAAAGGAATTTAACCCTTATAGATGGAACATAAGTCGCGAAGCTTCATCTTTACCTATTTTGAGCTGAGTCATGCATTCTGCACTTTTATATGTGCTTTATGGTTTAATTTTGAATTTTGTGATTGGCTGGCTGTCGTTGACACGATCAAATTAATACTACTAAACAATAGCAACTTCAGTATTGCTAAGATAGTAGTTAAGGAAATAGAAAGGGTAAAGTTAACTCTAACTCGTCTCCCAACGAACACGTAATTGCTTTTTGACAAGAAAGGAATAGAGTTAGTCAAATAAAATAATAAAAATATTGGAGGATTAAGATAAACAAGAAAGAAATAGAAAAGATAACAAGAGATAAAAAAAAACAATAGTAAAGAAAATAGATTGATTCCACTGCTTTTTTAAAATAGATTCATCATCGGTTATCTAAAGATTATTGCTCAATTAATTATTCTTGTAGATTTGCAAATTAATCAATGTAAAGTCTCAATTAATTTGTTGGCATTCTCACTTTTAACCAAAGTACAATCTCATTTAAAAGTGAAAACTTTTAAATTATCCACAATAAATTCAACCAATTTATAGTCTCAATCAAATTTTACTATGCCTAATCATGTATATTCTTTTATCTCCTCACCAAATAAAAAGCTTAGTTAATCAAAGTAAAGTCTCGATTAATTTTAGTTATAGTCAATACCTTTAATCAAAGTAAAGTCTCAATTATTGGTAAAAACACATATAATCACATGAAGTTTCTAAATAAAATCAAAGTAAATTCTTAATTAAATTTAAAAACCCTTGGACTCAAATGATCAACATGCATATAGATCTAAAATCATTACTTTTTACATGATTCAAAGATAAAAGACATACATGAATTAAAACCTTAACAATAATAAAATGAACAAAGAAATTATTTCATTATAACCTCATAATCCATAATGAAATTACAATGGAATCAACACAATAAGTTTAGCACTCCATGGAATGCAAAAGTAAAAAAAAAAAAAGAAAGTAGAGAAAGAAGAAATTAGGCCCCCTAAGGGTTCCTAAATTTCGACGTACTGAGCTTGTTCTTTCTGGTTCCCTTGGTCTTTTTATATAGGCTTTGATTGGACTTAGACTTTCTCTTTTCTATTGCTGAAATATTTTATCTTTTGATATAATATCTCTCAAATAATTACATATTTTATTAGTTTATATAATATTTTGAAGATTTTCTTTGGTAATAATTTGAGATATATAAAAGATAATTAATTAAAAATCTTTTAATTAATTATTTAGCAACTTAATTTCTGTCTAATTTCCAACTCTATCCTTCTAGTTTGACTATTTCACCAGCATTGACCATAATCTGCAATGTTTGACAAGATTTGACCAATCTATCTCGTTGACTGTGCAATGGCAAACTGACACGTAACAGATATTCTCTCTCCAGTGACAATTGCTGCTGCATCACATATGCTGCAATGGTGGCCAATTGAACTGCTGCAGGTGAGCGGTGTTGCTCACGAATGGTGGTGGCGCGTAGTGGAGGCTCGTGTGCAAACCTGTAGGTGCCTTCCAGCGTTAGGGTTTCATGTTGAGTTCTTCTGCAGATGCGTGAACAATGGAGTTCTCCTGGTGGTTCAGGCGTGATGTAGAGGGAATCCATTGTTCTACTGGAGCGTGAACGAAGCTCCATCCATGGTGGTTGAACTTGCAACATGTTGCAACCAGAATTATGACAAGACGACGAACCAAAAAAGAAAACGGGTTTTAAAAAAAGATTTGGGAGTCGCCACCATAGTTATTCTGGAAAACAATGGAAAACCATAAAGATAAGACAAGTCTGCGGAAAACTAGATTTTGGATCCGGGAGTCGGTTACATGTAGAGAAGGTGTTAACACCCTACAACGCCCGCCCGAGGGCGGTATCTTTAATTAAATATGCAAAGTTGATGTGATTTTCAAAATGTTAATTTTCCCCCAAAACAATGAAACTATAATATTAAAAAGAAACAATTTTTTTTTTTTTTTATTTTTTGGGCCCGACAAGGATTGACCTTGGTCCTACGTATTCTCATTCATAATGAGAAATCAGAGTTACGTAGTTCTTTACGAGAAACGATTTGGAAAATGATTAATTTTTTGGAGGTGAACCTGACAAGGACTGGCCTTGCTCCTACGTATCTCACGGTAGAGAATCAAGGATCACATAGTTTTTAAAGGCTTGTTTATTTGAAAATGTTGATGTTTTTATATTTTTAAATTTTATATGTTTTTTGGTATTTTTGAATTACTTGAAAACATGTGTCACACGACGCGAGCGGTCGGACAAACACCAAAAGGGAAAGAAAATTATTTTAGTATTTTTTAAATTATTGAGAAGAAAGTGTCACACGACGCGAGCGACCGGACAAACACAATAAAAATGAAAGAGAACTTTTTTGATTCTTTCTATACTTTAATTTTTATAATTTTCAAATATATTTGTTATTTTTTAAAAAATAATAATAAAAAAAATTAAATAAATAAAAGGATGAAATTATTTAAGAAGGATAAAAGTGAAAAACAAAATATGGGGGTACATGAGTGATTAGTGGGGGTGCACAAAGTAAACATAACAACATGCCCAAAAACAATAGACAAAGATATGGGGTGTAGGACTATCACATGTGGGAGGTGCACGAAGTAAACGGGTGGAGTGTGTAAAGTGAGACAGGGGTGTAAGAAATAAAATGATGTGCAGTGTGTGCAGTAAACAAAGAGGTGCGTTGTGTAAACCCAAATAGATCCAAAACACAAACTGGGAGGGGTGCAAAGACTGAAAGTAGGGGTGCGCGGAGTAGAAAGGTTGGCCAGCCCAAAGAAACTCGTGGGTGTGTAGGAAATTAATATTGGGGGTGCACGAGAAAAACCACACAGACCTAATTTTTCTCTAACTCTAATTAAGCTAAAACCTCTCTCTCTTCTCACCAACGGCAGCCCCTTCTCCAATGTCTAGAGCCACCAAGTCTACGTCACTCGTCACTATCCACCATGGTCGACCAAGGCCAAAGTCGATGACGCCGTTCGACTTCGCTCTTTCCTTCTCGGCAGTGCTTCTTCGTCGCACCTCCATAGCCAACCCAGACCGAGAGCTTGCCACCCCACCGTAACTAGTCGAAGACACCTTCGGCGACACGACGTCGACGTCGAGAACCCACGATGCTCGACCTTCCCCCTCTCTCTTCTCAGGCGTGACTCAAACTTCCTTCACGTGAGCACCTAAGGCCACTACCGTTAGCACGCGTCCTTCGTTCAAAGCTCCGACTCGTCGGTGGCATCATCTCTCTGTTATGTTTGGGTGTGGCTGATTGGGGCATATGAGACTTGAGCTTTTGGTGTTGGATTGAGGGTTTGGGTTCTCTGTTTTGGTTTTATATTGGTTTTGATGCAAGTGTGGGATGAAGGTGAAGGATGAAGATGAAGGTTGAATATGAAGAAGGAAAGGATAATGAGGCTGGAAAGTGTGTTTCATGTTGGTTTGGTGCTGGTGAGTGATGAAAATGAACGAAAAAGATGATAGTTGGGTTGGTTTCTGTATTTTTCTGTGTTTTTTTTGCAGGTGGAAGATAAGTGTGGATGGCTGCCTTTGGGGGAATGGAGACGGCAGGGATAAATGGATGGAATCTGTGGCTATGGGATTCGGTTAGGAAGTGAGTGTGGTGGGTTAGAAGGTAAAGCTGGTCGTGTTATGTGTACCGGCAGAGGAGAATAAAGTGGCGTGAGGATTCAATCGAAGGGATAATGGAGGATTCAAGCAACAATAATGTAGTAATGTACATAAAAGATTCAATGAGTCAAAAAATGACAAGCAAAGCTGAATATATATATATATATATATATATATATATATATATATATATGATGGCTTCTTCTTGTCTCTATTGAAGCTTGCATGAAGAATGGAGGCTCCATGGATGGTGTTCGATGCAGAAGCATGAAGGAAGGAGCTTAAGGTGTTTGGTTTGGTATAGGTGAAAGGATTCTTAAGAGAGGTGAGGCTGACTCCTAAGGAAGAAGACTAGAGTAAACTAGAGGAGAGTTTACTCTAAGGTGAGCTCAAAAGAGATTTGTGCACAAATTTGGGCAGCAATTCATTACTCAATTTCAAGCTGAAAAATTCATCTCCTAAGCCTTCCATTTATAGGCTAAAATGAGACCAAGGAGTCTGATGTGATTCCAATAAGGCTTATAGCATTGGGCCAACGCCTAGGCCTATTCATTTTAATTTCTTTTATTTTAATTAAATAAATGTCTCTAATTGGGTTTTTTTTCTAAATGCAGCCTATTTTCTAAGCTGCCAATTAATGAAGAATTGACATTGGGCCTGCGGCCCAACTCTCCTTTACATCATTACTCCTTGTAGCATCCTCTGATTGGGCATTGTGCAGCCTATTTCTCTCTAAATCACGCTGCTCGCACCAATGCTTCCAGCACCCCCTTCTGTCTTGCTGCAGCCAACACATGCTGTTTTCAACATCATCTTTTTATTGGGCCCAAGCCTATACGCACCATGGAGGAGAGCATCCCTTTTTCCTGCAGCGCCTCCAAACCAATTAATGCATTGCATCACATGGGCCCAACATCAATTTCTTTCCTCCGCGTGCAGCATGCATTTTCTTCATTTAAATTTCAGCTTGGGCCGAAACTCTTGCATAAGGCGCTGCAGCCCAATTTGTGAGCGTCGCAGAGTTCCTACCTCACATTTCTTTTCTTCACACTTAGGGTTGTTGCCGTCACGAGTTTCACCATCTGTGACCCTCGAGCAACTCTTCTTGCTCATGCGTTTTCTCCTTTTTGCTTATGCTCCGTCCAGTAACGGTTCCAAAGCTAGAGCTTCGTTAGGTTTTCCCTTCTTCGCCGTTAGGACCTTTTGTTAGAACGACAACCATCGTTTTCTTTCCTTCCATTCTCCGGTTGCCTCTCTTCTATAAAGAGGCAAGCCATTGTTTGTAAACATTTTCAGCTTTTGATGAATGTTAGTTTGGTTGAGAGTACTCCCACCGTTCGTCTTAGCTCCCCTTTCCCATTAGAAGAAGATTTCTCCTCCTAGGGTTCCAAATACAGTGTGCGTGTGAGTTCAGTGTGAGAACGAGAGCGAATCCAATCTTAAGAGTCTTCCGCTGCGTTTCCTCGTCGATTCCACCGAACAATCGACGTTTGGAGGCCATTCTCCAACGAACGGAGCACGTTTCCGCCGATCAATGGCGCCGATGGCCTCATCAAGTGGTATCAGAGCCACTCGTGCTTGGACCACGCTGAGATAAGTGTTCTTCATCTTCTCTCTGCTGTTATTTCTGGTCTAATATTTTTGTTGCTGTTTGAACTCCATTGTTGGCCTAATATTTTTTTTTGCTTGAATTTGAGCACTGCATCAGTCAATGTGAGCATTCACAGGCTTCCTGTTTCCTTCTGCAATACATATTTACTTTGCTAAATTCATGTCCAGATTTTCCACATATTGCTTGGTCATTGGAATCTGAATTCAACACTGCAATTAGTGTCTATTTGCTTTGAATACCAGTACTTTGTTTTCATTTTTTTTTGTCTAGTGCTGGTTTAGTTTGTCTAGATCTCTCAAATGTTACATATCTTACTTGGCCATGTGTGTTTAGATTTGCTTGCTTTTGAATCTGCCTTGTTCAGATCTTATTCTTACAAGTTACATCATTTGGCCTTATTTTGACTCTCCTTGTTGCTTGACTGAATTGTGGAGTGAACATTGGATTCACAGTGAAACATTGCGTTCAATATCAGTTGCTTTGAACCAACAGTTTTTCAATTCTGTTTCAATCAGTTTGTATTCATAGTGCAACTGTTTCATTTGGTTTGAATCACAACGTCAGTGTTGTTTGCATCCAGTTTTAATGCCTATATCAGTTTCAGTGGTTTCCATATTTTCACTGACTCTTGCTCCATTAATCTCTTCATGTTTTAGATTCAGCTATGCCATGTAATTTGTTGAGTTGCAACTGCTGTTTTCTCCGAATTTGATAATTGAAATTACTACTTGTTGTTGTGTCATAGATTCAGTTCTGTGTGGCAAGCTTCTGTTATCGGTTTTTTTTTCACTACACTGGCCAAGCATATTCTAGTTGCCTATTTTTTGTGCCTTGAGTCTTTGTTTCCCTTTTGTTTCTTTCATTTTGTTTTTGAGTTGAATCATTTGATGCTGTCATATGTGTTTGCTTACTGTTGTGGAAGTAGCACATTGATACTGTTGTGAGCTGTTGTTAATATCTTTGAGAGTTAAAAGGAAGAAAGAAGTCCAATGAAAAGAAAAAGATTATGATAAAAAAAAAGCATCTGA
>Ga0214544_1005277_pt1 | contig 25153 bp, 11 predicted proteins | sample CNSS3metaG_FD_160074 | JGI IMG/M metagenome (GOLD analysis project Ga0214544, IMG submission 160074) | Root nodule microbial communities from cowpea collected in UCLA plant growth center, Los Angeles, California, USA - CNSS3 | ecosystem: Host-associated > Plants > Roots > Nodule | place: USA... | reverse complement strand
TATAAACTGTCTGATGAACAGAGGGACCAATAAAATCTGTAACGCACGTGATACCAAATTAAGCTGACAAGAATGATTTTAAAAATATAAAAGTAGTGCAAGAAGTGAGTCGATTTTGTGAGGTATGATCCTTTGACTAAGCATCCACATATTTTGTTTGGCCAATATTAAGGTTTAGAAGCAGTGGTTGAAGCCATTCCACCTCATGTTTGTCATGTCAAGTGCATACAATCAATCTTACCAGTTCAAAACAGTTTGAAAAGACACACACTCTAACATGTAACCACAACATTAAATTCTCCTGTCTCCTGTCAAAATTAATAATGTTGGATCCATCGATTATACTACCAAATTCTTCACAACGATTGTTTTATTACATTTTTACTCATATCTGTTCTGTATTATATGACCTAATTAATAAGATAAGATGCAGATAAAACTGATTTAATACACAACATGTTATGCTTAACACTTTAGAGTAGTTGAAAGAGAAGGAATAAGGAGACATGAAGACAGTGATAAGAGAAGAATGTATGAAGGAGCCAAAGACATGTGCAAGAACATCAAGATTCCAACCATTCCTTCAATTCTTTGCCTCCATCCATCACATACTAAGCTGTCATGTCTGCGTCTTCTCACATCATCTTCAACACTGCAAATTAATGAAGCTTACACATTTTCATGCATTCCTCACAAAACCTCTCTGTCAGATAATGAACCAAATATATATGTTCCACAGCTATTCGATTAATTAGTACAAAAATTTCATTAGTTCTGAAAGAATCACACCATATTTAATGTTTTGGTGTGGGTGTTCCTCTGAAATAAAGTCCTTCCACGCATACAATTTTTTTTTGTTTTTTTAAATAATAAATAAGTGTATACGTAAAAAATTTTAATTCTAACATAGTAAAGTAACTTGTTTTAAAAAAATATATATATATATCAAAGTTAAGAAGTTTTTATTTCGATTCTCTCGTTCATAAATCCAGCTGTGAATCCAACCGTGAAGCATTAAGTGAACTTTAATGAAGCAATTGTAATTAGAATTTGTCTAACTCAAGTATCATCAGGTTTTTTCATTATTGCCGTACTTTTCTTGTTTCATAGGTTAGATAAGGTCTTGCCGTTTGATTAATTTTAGAGTTCTTTTTTTTCATTTATTCATGGATACCATTGTTATCGTCGTATTTATTGTCGTCTTTTTTAACTACTATAGTGTAAACCTATTAGAAAAGAATAATGCTAAAAAAACAGATAATAAAGACAACGAGACGAAAGAGTAAGATGCTATAAGATGAAAGATTGTGCGAAGAAGGAATGTTTTAGAGGAAAGAAAAAACGATAAAATTGTTGCAATTATAGTAAATTAACCGATTAAAGTAACACTAATACTTTAAAATTACAACTATATTAAGTATAGGGAGTTATCGACACTACATTCATTTCATTTTCAAAATAAAGAGTCTCAATTGAAAAACATTAATTACACAGTACTTCTGAATGTTCAGCGTTGGCCAAGGAGACACCACGAACCTTTTTTTTCACTCTTGCTATAACAAAGAATCGGTTAAAAGGAAAAAGGGGTGGGGAATATAAATAACCATGACTCTCACATAAAGTTCGTAAAATTGGACAGGGAAGAGTGGAACAGCGAGAGGAAGAAAGCGAAAATGACCATGTTTCTTTTTTTTACATTTTAAAAGTTAATGTGGCAACAAATAATGGAAGGAAGTGGCCAAGATGAAATATAAAATAGTGACAGTGAGAGGCAATCGAATTTCAGAAGCTGTGGTAAGACTCACCATTAGTTATCATGTAGCAAATTAGAAGCTGATTGAAAAAAAAAATTGAAAAGCTAGAAAATTTTGCACAATTCAACCTCACTAAAACCATTTAAGCTATATATCATAACACTATCATATTCCGGTCTTGCGCAAATCATCAGTTCCATGAGCGAAGTGACACCTTTCCCCAAAAGTGCAGGAACCTTTAGCGAAGTTTTCGCAGAGCTTGGTCTTGAAGTTGCTTGTCGGGGCAGAAGTCTGTGTAGTAAAGGTCTTCATTGGAGGCCCAGAGGCAGAACTGAGATTTAAAATAAGTTCATGTACCATTGCACTGGCTTGTTTGATCTGATCAAGACTGCCTTCAAGTTCGATGTTTCTGAGGTTAGAATCCGTGTCGTGATCCCTTACGGCAAGTTTAGCTCCTGTTACACGACAAATTTGCTTTGAGTTGACGCCACCTTTTCCAATCACTGCTCCAGCTAATGCAGCATTGATACTAATTTTTGCAGTGGCCGAGGCTCCAAAGCTGGCAGCTGCACCATGAGCTGGAAGTGGGGGCTCCACACGTCCACCTATCCTGCTGCTTGGCATTTGTCCCATAACACGGGGATCTTCGTATGATGGGGCCGTAGGCCTGCCAAGCTCCCACTCACCATGGGCAAAGTGACATTTGTCACCAAATTTGCAACCCTCAGCCGTATTAAACTTGTTGCACAATCGGGTTTTAACAACTGGAGGAGATGACCCATCAGGGAAGGATGGTGGAATAGGATTTCTACCAACATGAGGAATAGCAGGATCGCTTCCCACATTGATCAGCTGAGAGACTGCTTTGAAGCCACCAGGAACATAATGCAGGAAATGACATCCTTCACCAAATGGACAGCCAGAGGTGCTGCATTATAGAGGAAAGTAGATGACATAAGAGGTTAATAACATCCAACCAGTAAGATTCCAAAGCTAATACAGGTAGAGGTGGGACCTCTCAGTGAAATGCTAATTCACTCTATGAAGTATGAACTGAAAGTTAGCCTAAAAAGAGACAGACAAATAATATACACCAAAGTAGCATCGTTTAAGAATTAAGATGATTCATTTAAAATGTATCAAGAATGTTTTCCCTTACAAAACCGATGCCTTTTCTTCTTTATTTTCATAATTAACATCTCTTGTTAAGCAAATACAATATATCATTATATGGGAATTATAAATTTAGCAGTGCAAATACTAATGATGGATGACCGAAGTAACAAACAATTTTGAATACCCAATGACACTGACAGTACAGAGGGAAAAAGCAGGTTTAGACTGGTAAGTATTTCATAAATAAGATGGCAAATTATTCTAAAGACAAAATAAGAGAATAGTGCAAGGAGCATTATAATCAAGTACAAAGAAATTTGAGCACATATTATGAGAAAAGAAAACATACGAAACAAACTACAGCATGGCATGTCTAATTCACAGCAATATAGAAACTACATATCATTTTGAAGTCTAAAGTAATAAGATTCAGCAATCAACAATGCTCAATCGGATTTCTCATAGTCGAGGCAACAAACATAGAGGGGCTACAAACATCAAATTACCAAATGAATGAACATTAAGAATACGCATTAACAAAAGATAATGGAAAATCTAGGATCCATGTGACACGGTCACATGAGTTTTATGAAAATAGTCTTCGTAAGTAATTTTCACATACATCCATTTTCTATGTAACTTGTAATGTCTATCTGATGTTCTTTCAACAAGGAACAACATAAACATGCATTAACCGTGGTCACTCTAGACTGAATTAGAAGCAACCGTTCAGATTCCAGAGAGGACACAACTACCAATCCTGGAAGTAAACCGTACAGTTGTCCCCAAAAACACAAAAACATTACAGTGCATAGCAACATGACTTATATTTTTAATGTTTCTCATACATTTTATATAATTCATACTAAATACATATAAATTTTCAAAATACTCAAAATCTTGACATGTTCACAATTATCAATAAGAAGTTATAGGTCTCCTCCCTAAGCAATCATCCAAGTAAATTAGTAACAAAAATGTCATGGCTGACTACCAAGAAATGGAGAAAAAGGAATGAATAATTTGGGTCTTTGGGAGTAGATATACCAAAAGGGCATACCTTAGACTCATATCAGAGAGAAACTAAACAGAGAACACAGACTGATGGAGCAAAGAAAACAATAGGGGCGAAAAACCCCTGGGTAAACAGATAAAAACACAGATTAATGAGGATGTCCAGAGACAGAACAAACAGAACATAGACACATGGAACAAAGAAAACAAGAGAGGGGAAAACTCACGAGTAAATAGATAAAAACACAGATTAATGAGGATACAAGAACATCAAGACAAATTTACAAGAGAAAACTTAAAAAAGATGAATTTAGAAATAGTGGAAATTTGATATTTGTATCTTATCTCCCTTCTCTATTTCGTTCCACTCCATTTCTAACCAAGCAGAGAGTCAAGGATCACACTCCTAATGTAAACAAGCAATCATATACAATAATATAGACTACCAAGGCATGCAAGGGTTCAAACTTGCTAGACAATTGACAAACACTCCCAGCATTTATCTGTATCTTCTAAGGAAGAGAGCAAATGAGAAAAGATTACAAAGTCACAATTTTTAATGGTTCATAAATACAGATATCAGTAAAGCATCATCTTCAATTCAAGTAGAGATAATCAAAGGTATAAACCAGGAATGACAATGAACTTGAACAGAAATCCAAAACGTGAAACATTGCAAATCAGCAGCTACCTCAGTTTAAAGTAAGTGTCAGCATAGTATACAAACCCATAATCTCTCCATGTTTCAAGCCAGAGATAACCATAAAATCACGAGTAAAGACTAGGACAAATCAAACCTTGAGCCCAAAAAATAACAGGTATAAGGCTTAATCCTAATATTTAACAAATGTTCATATGTATTGTAAAATATATTTTTATAAAAAAAATCAGGTACAGAATATGTATCATAAAAGGATCTAAAAACATGTATTAAGCTCCAATCAGCAGGGGCCGCTTCCTAGAACAGATGGGTGAAAGATATTGCAAATTATCAAACTAAAATTCACTATCAAGTCATGAACATAGTTTGCCCTTCCTCACTGTCAAGCAAGAGAAGGATGTCAAACTTCTATGAAATAGTTACTGATTATGAATCAAGATAATGGAACTAGCACTAACGCTAACCATAAACAGACTAAATCTATCTGAATCAAGATTTCAATCAGCAAAAACAAACCGTTATAGAAAGAAATTATTTAGCCATAAAAAATAATTAAAATTAAATTAATATAAGCTGACAAAAATGCCACTAAAACTGACAAACTAAGAATACAACAAAAGATTGTTCTCGATTCCACAGCAAATGAAAGAGAGGAAGGGACAAAGAATGTGACTGATCTGTACAAGGAAGAATTCTGATTGAATAGGATTTAGAACAAATACATGACAACAGCTATGCCAGCCTAGATAAGATATTTAAGCTAAGTTAATGGAAAATCTCAAGGTACAATACCTTGCAGTGTATTTAAAGTACTATTTGGCAAAAGACAGTTGAGAATATTTGCAAAAGAAAATAATTGCTAATGGAAGATGTTATGAGTTTTGTATATCTGCAAGGGTGAAGAGAATCCAATATATTATGAGTCACCCATGGAACAACCAGAATATTGTTTGTGGGAGGCTCTTAAGCAGAATGATTATATTCAACTGAAGTAAAGAACGTCAATAATTTCAAATTATCACTATGCTCTTCCTAAAACTCTAAAGCCTTTCCAGTTTCCATGGTTACAAACTCTACATTATTTTGTCCTTGAAGCTCAATATCCTCTCTATCAATTTAGGCATTCCGTTTCCAAGCCATGGCTAATCTTCAAATTCAGCATTCAAAACCAAATGGAAGTCTTCAGACTTCAATATAATTAAGGCGAAGAAAATACAGCAGATATCAGCTGGGATAGTAATATACCAAACAATTGTACAACAGCATATATCAGCAAAGCAGTATAGTCAACGTAAGAACCACATTATCATCATTGTATCATAGAGATCAATTCAAAATTCCATACAAAAATAAGAAAGAAGCGTGTTGTGAATGCTTTTAAGCACCATTCCATCCACTAATGTTTTGGAGTATTGATAGATATATATGTCTTAGGCCATGTACTGCTCTAGCCATTTCAGTGGTTGGCGTCACACCCCTTTACTTGAAAAGATTGCAGAAAATTGTATACTACCAATTACGTAGATCAAGTTATGCATCCCATAGAACTGCTTTCAATTATATATTGCCCAGGAAGCACTTAATAGAACTGATCATTCTTGGAAATCAACAATTTCTGTTCATAGTCTTGTTATCATAATTAGAAGTAGAACCTGTATCACAGCTTTAACTACCCAATTCATTAGTCAAACCATATGGATTCAGCTTGAAGAGATTGTGTATCAATTTTATCCAAAACATTATAAAATTTATACATATATGAAAGTGCATTAAATTTTTATTTTAGATAAGTTAAAGATTTGAACCTGAAAAACTTTGTGCATGGCTTCGATTTGCTTCCTATACCAGTTGGAAAGGAGTCCGTTTCTGTTACAGAACATTAATTAAGTTCTCTCAGTTAAAATTCCGTTGATCTTTTATGATTCAACTTGGATAACATCCAATAGCTATTTCTTATTATATTTTGACCAATATCAGCTCATTTAAGCTAACGTATACCAGAGTGTTTTCGGAGAAGGTGCCCGAGACAATAATTCAACATTCCATACATATTACCACGACATAACGTAAATTGTTGTGATAATATCGAAAGGTGAAATATTTACAAAACTGTATCTGTACGGTGAAAGAGAATATGAAATTTTAACTGTTTTAAATAAATATCTCGTAGAAAACAAAAGAAATATTTTTAAAGAAAAGAACGATGGAACCGTGAACGAAATTTGCCTAACATTTTTTAACACTTATCAAGATTTCTCATCGCTCTTCCATTGTTAATCATTGGGCGCGCAGATGAAAACAAAAGAGAATAAAATACGGGCAGCGCATCTCGGAAAGATTGATGAAGAGTTAAAGAGCAAAAGAACGATGAAAATGAAACCAAAATGGAAGTGCGTAAGTGGTAAGCAGAAGGAAAAGGGAAAGACGGTAAGTGATGAAAGAGTAGAAACAAACCTGGCCTGAATTTCTTGGCGGCGCCATTGACATTGAAGGCAGCTTCAGACCTCCCCCTCTTGCGATGATCCATGGCGACGCGGCGAAACGCAGAGGCAGCAGAGAATAGATCGAGTGACAGTTGGTTTGAGCTGAAACCCTAACCCTAATATTTTTGGATGTGGCAGTGCAAGAGCAAGAGCAAGAGGGTACGTATGTATCTTCTTTACCTCATCTCCTTCTCTCTCTTCCCTGTATATATGATCTTAGATCTATGGACATCATGCCCTATCTCTTTCTTATCTCACCAACCTTTTCTCATTTTTTTTTTTCATCAAACATTCATCTTTATTATATTATAAAAACTTCAAAATTGAGTTTCTTTTTTTATTTATTTTAGGAATATAATTTCTAAACAAATTTTAGAGAGATGATTTTCATGTGTAAATATCACATACTTCCACCACAATATTTCTCTTCTTCAAAAACATGCATCTAAAAAAATATAGTTTGAAGAGGAGGTGTATTTTTTCTTTTTTTAAATGATATATTCATTCTTTGAAATATATATATATATATATATATATATATATATATATATATATATATAATCTAGAATTTCATTTTTAATAGATATTGTATTCTTTCGGAAAAAGAAGGTGTGCATATTTTTATATGTTTGGTAGAGTGAAATAATGAAATTTTAATTTTAGAAAATCTATTGAAAATGCAGTGTTAGAACCAGAATCTTTCTCCCACTATATTTTTAAGAAAATTTATCCGACTAGACCAATATATCATTTGAGAATTTGATGTTTGGAGAACCAAAATCTCAAAAACTTTCAACTAATTTTTTTATCTTTTCAAAAGAAATTTATGGGGATTTAACTTGTAAAAAAACAAATTTCAAACGGGACTTTTTTTTAAATGGAAAAATTATATAAAATATTAAATTGAAATTGAAATTAGAGAAGATTGATTTAAAATATTTGATTACAAATTTTAATATTAAATTATAATTAGTTTAACAGAAGGAACAAAATAAAAAAGAAAATTATTTCGTAATATTATTTTTATAACATAATTTGAAGTTAAATTTATTACTGTTGGTTTGTTGAAAAAAAAATTATAATAGAAAATATGATTTCAATATCCGATTTTTGAATTACAAAAATGAATGTACTGGTTTAAATAAAACAAATACTATTTTGGGTGGTATAAAATATTATAAATAAAAGATTCTTAATTTAGTAATTTTAGTTGTGATGTCTGTGATTGATAATTCATGTTTTGGATGTTGAAAATAATTTATCGGAAGTATTTTTAAGATGTTTAATAATATACGGTAAAATGATTATTATAAAAAAAGTATTTGGATGTTATAAATTTGTTTATAAAAATTAAAAATAATTAATAATAATTCTATGATTAAAATTAAAAGTGTCAAAATGTCAAATTGACACATAATTCACAATTTAAATGGAATAATGTTTAAATATAAAAAATAATTTATATATTTACTACATTATACTAATAAATTTTTGTAGTAAAATTTAAGAAAAAATATAAATAAAAATATATATTCTTGATATTTAATAAAATAAACAGATGTTTAATTGAAATTTAATTCTTTCATCATTAATTAAAGGTAGACTAAAAGTATATATATAAATTACTACTGAAAGTTTATTTAAATAAATAATTCAATGTTAACCCATGATTGTTCACATAATGGTAAATCATTTATGTGATCTCGTATTTTTATTTTAAGATTTAATTATGTTTTAAGTTTGATAATTTTTTTTTGAAAATATTTAATTGAGTTGTTAAGAAATATTTATAACATATTTGATACTTAATAAATTTATGTCTTTTGATTTAATTTTCTCTTTTAAATTTTTCGTTAACTTATAATTTTTTGGATTAAATATGTTTTTTGTTCCTCAAGTTTCCGTGAATTTTGGAATCAGTCCCTTATCGAAACTTTATACCAATTTAGTCATTCATCTTTAGAAATGCGTGAATTTAGTCATTTTTACCAAATTTTATTAAGTTTATTTGACATTTTAAACGTATCTTATAATAATATTTGAGTTAATATTGAAACAAAAATGTGACAAACAGTGCAAACAATTCAAATATTATCATGAAATACGTTTAAAACGTGCAATAAACTTACCAAAATTTGGTTAAAATAGCTAAATTTACGCATTTTTAAATATGAATGACTAAATTGGTCAAAAAAATTTAAAGTGACTAATTCTAAATTTCTCTAAAACTTAAGATACAAAAAATGTATTTAACCCTAATTTCTTATTTTATTTAAAAACACATAACATCACTAAAAAAATCCTACACAACTTACTTACGTAGTATTTAAACCAATAATTTACTAAACAATCTGACAATATATTAAAAAATAACTATGGTTATTTACAAACTTATAAAATTATAGGTATTAAATTATAAATTATAGATTAAAATAATAAAATAACATGTAACAACATTTCAGTTTAGATAACATGATAATATGACAAGAGTTAAATGTGTTTTTGGTCCCTTAACTTTTAATGAATTTTGGAATTAGTCAATTTCAAAATTTTGGATCAATTTAGTCATTTATCTTTCAAAATACGTGAATTTAGTATTTTTAATCAAATGTTGTTAAGTTTATTTGACATAAGCGCGTTTCATAATAGTATTTGACTTAACATTAAAAAAAAATGTGTCAAATAATATACACAACTCAAATACAATCTTGAAATGTGTATGAAACATCAAATAAACCTAACAAATTTTTATTAAAAAAAAATTAAATTCATGTATGTTGAAAAATAAAAGATTAAATTTGTTCAAATTTTTAAAATAAACTAATTATAAAATTTACCGAAAATTATGAAAAAAATACATATTAACCCATATAACAATTAAGTCAATACATAAATAGTAACTTCACTTCGTAAACATAGATAACGACATTTTTTTAATAATAGAAATTCAATTAATTGAATAATATTAATTAATTGTGTACTAAATATGGATTATAAAAATCTATCGAGACTCAGTCAAAAATTTATAAATTTATTAAAAATTTATTATGTATTGTGAAAATAATTCTTATAAAATAATTATAAAAAAATAAGTTTTATAAATTTTTTAGTTATCTATATATATTCGTTTTTTGGTGAGTATATATATATATATATATATATATATTTATTTATTTTTTTTATTTTCAATTTTATTCTTTCAATACCATAAATTTAATCTAACTTTAATTATTTTATAAATTAAAATTATATTTACCATTTTATTCTTTTAACAAGTATTTTTTAAATTTAAGTAATTATTTATGATAAAAAAATATACAATTAAATATATTTATAATTATTTAAACAAATTTATGGTTTAATAAATTTTACTAAAATACACGAGTTCGATCTATGTACTTATTTGTAGAAATAAAAATATTTTAAAGAAGTAAATAATTAATGAAATTATTAAAAATAAAATAAATTTATTATCACAAGTATAATTTTATCACTAATCGAATAAAATATTTTTACTTGATATAATAATTGAGTATGATAATTATAAATTTTTTATTACCATCCAATAACATATATGTTGACGTAAAAGTTCAAAAGATAATAAATACGTCTTTAATTAAATTATTATTTTTTGTACAGTTTTATAAAAATATTTCGATAAAAAGATATTCGTAATTAATCTTCATAACTTGTTGTTTTTTATCTTAATTGTATAATATGTATGTATATAATATTATATATTTGTTTGAAAAACTGTGAAATTAAAGTATTGATCAATGACAATAATATTATCAAAATTAAAAAAGAATTGCACATTTCTTTTCTACAAATCATTGTAATAAAAATAAATTTTGTTCTAGGTTATATAAAATTAATATTAATGTTATGTTCCGTTTAGGGATTAATTGTTGGTGAAGATGGATTAAAAGATGATTGACGTGCTTGTTGAATGGGAGATGAGTCTAACGAGAGACGATCATTTGTTGAATGATATTTTATATAAATATCATTTTACTCATAAAAAAATAACGTGTTATGCTAGTACTTTTATTTTTTTTTAAATTTAGATGTTAACAAAAAAATATATTAAATGCTGTCTCTCACCAATTTTTCACATTAGTTCGGCAGAAATCAATGCAACATATCCAATCCAATTATATTATATTTTTTGTGAATCAGGTTACGTCCTCAGAATGAATTGGTTTTATCAGTACACTCAATTAGAATGAATTAAGTAAATAATTCATAAATTTCAAATTTGATAACCAGAAAACAAATATATAACGAAAATATTATTCATATAAAGGATTTATATTTTATTATCTGCTTAGTTTTATTTACGTACCATAAATATTTTTATCACTTTATATTTATTAAAAAATATTGATAGAATTTATTTTTAAGTATTTTTTAATAAATTATTTAACTGATATAACTCAATTATAATTAAGTTGACTTTGATTGGATCATGTTGGTGAATAAAAAACGTGAAACTGACCCATCAATTTAATTGAATTTGATAAAAAATAGATTAAATGATATTATCATGACACTTACAACCCTAATAAATTGTAAACTCCGCAGTGTTCTTGTGTCTGATTTCACCCAATCACAACCAAACCTCCTAAGAGAGTGTGTTATGCTACTTCCTTTGAAAGTTCGGTCCTTTGGAACATCCTTAATAAAAGGGTGTTAGCTGAACTTCACATTCCATCTTACATTTGGACTTCTTTTTCCCGGGCAATAGGAAAAGATGCTCACTTTGGACCAATTCAGGAACAAAAATACGTTAATAGGTCTTGGGTTGGGACAGTTTCTCTCTCTTCTGATCACTTCAACTGGTTTCACCTCTTCTGAATTGGCCAAAAAAGGTTTGGCTGCATTCTCATAAGATTCACCCAAATTCTCTCTCTTGTAGTTTATTTTTGGTTCTTGATTGTTAGTCCACGGAAGTCTTTGGTTAAAGAACATTTTTGGATTGACTTGATTTTCTTTACGGGTCTTTTCCATCGTTAATTACTGTAAACGTGTCTTTTTATCACTAGGTTTTACTTTCTGAATTTCATTTTAACATGTTATGTTCTTCCTCACCTTACAGGGATTAATGCACCAACTTCACAGTCGTTTTTAAACTACGTATTTTTGGCAGTTGTCTACGGGAGCATTGTTCTGTACAGAAGGGAAGCACTTAAGGTTATAGACCAGGGCTTTGCTTTGTTTGAATACATGATGCTTTTGCCTTAGATAATTAATATTTTTAACTTTTTCTTCTTTTGTGTGAAATTGAAGGAAGAATATTCGAAACATTCTTTAATCTGATTTGTGCATATTACCTTTATCTCATTTTAAGCAGGTGCTTTCCTTAGATGACACTTGGTATTATCGCTTGTATGCCTACACTTTATCTGTGCTTTCATACTGTGCTGTCATTTTAAATAATGAACATCACGTGACTCAAGGTTTGGTATTGGTGGTGTGTTTATTATTACTTTTATTATAAGAAAGGGTTGCTTTAAGAAAATCACTTGAAGTGGAGAAAAAGAAACAAATAATTTGCAGAGCCATTTGGTTGCTTTGGAGTTTGTAAGGAGAAGTGTTGATGTAGCACTGTATAGATCCAGAGGTGACTATAATGTAGATCCAGAGGTGACCAGAATGTTGCTGAAATAGAGGGGTATCTGTATAATTAAAAAGCTCTGTTCACATAGAATTAGAATAAAAAGAATTTTGGATAAGAATGGTATCTCAAATGTCTATGAATCTTCTATTTCTGTTTTTCATTTGTAATTGTGGATCAGTGCTATCTCTAGCCTGTATTAAAAAGTTCCATCTATTTGCATGATCCTACCTATCTACAAATTTTGACAATATTCTTGGAAAGCTGTTATGGAGATATAAACTACCACAATTTAGGACACATAATGTTATTATACTGTTTTTACTTCATAGCATGAGATGTAATATTCATTAACTTCTTCCTTGGTAAAAAGGAATAAACCTCCAACCAGAAGGTGCGAGACGACTTTCTTTAAAAGATATATTGATATGATCCTTTCACTCTGTTCTCCTTTGAGCATTGAACATCCCAAGTTAATTTCACTAATCCATGTGGTATTGGTGCAGGCAAAATGGTATTATTACATACTTCTTGGCTTGGTTGATGTTGAAGCAAATTTTCTTGGTAAGTGTTTCTGATGGCAAAGATATAGTAAGTACTTGGAGAACATTGTTGAAAATTGAAATTAATATAATTGTATTCAATCTGCTCAAGCCTGTTTGCCTCAAACTTAATTTTCCAAATCTAGATTACTTCAGTATAACTTTAATGTTTTCTTTATAGTACATTTACTGTTGGAAATTCGTATTTATTCTATTGAAGCAAGCTACCTATTGAGTTGCATCATTTTACTTTGGTGAATTACATGCTAATTCTCATCCGTTGAACAGTTGTGAAGGCGTATCAATACACATCACTAACAAGTGTGATGCTGCTTGACTGCTGGTCCATCCCATGTGTCATGCTTTTTACGTGGATTTTCCTAAAAACAAAATATAGACTATTGAAGATAACCGGTGTACTTGTTTGCCTTGCCGGCCTTGTCCTGGTTGTATTTTCAGATGTCCATGCAGGCGATCGAGCAGGTTGGTGGCTTATAATTTCTGAGATTGACCCCTATATCTTGTGCATGTGTAAACACTAACACTACACAGACACATTTAGAAAGCTAGAGTTGTGTGTTCAATATCTTTGTTTTTCAAATGGGTTTTAGTACATGCTGACCTTGTCATTTGTCATCAGTAAAGTATATCTTTCTCCTTATGGTAATTGTCAAATCGTATGTGCACATGCTATAGGTGGAAGCAACCCTCGTACAGGGGATCTTCTTGTTATTGCTGGTGCTACATTGTATGCTGTCAGCAATGTCAGCGAGGTAAACTGATTGCACTTCTACTTTTAACACATTTTTGCAATTTTCAATTTAGTATGTGCATATAATCATATTGAAAATCTTATCTCATTGATCCAAATTTCAAGTCAGCTTGAATCTGAGATCTTGACAGCAAAGCAAGAATATGATGCATTTGGGCTAATTGAGATGCTCCCACATGATTTATCCACAATTAATATTTCATTATGAGTAATATCTTTTGGTATTGTTATTTCTTTCCATTTACAGGAGTTTCTAGTGAAAAATGCCGATAGAGTTGAGTTGATGGCAATGTTGGGTGTCTTCGGTGGCATTATCAGTGCCATTCAAATGTATCCTTGAAATTAATTTAAGAGTAGACTTAGATCCTTTTGTTGAATAATATTTCTTAACTCTTGTACCTGTTTATTCGTCTTCAGTCTTGTGCTTTGTTAAATTTGCATTGAGGAATCCATTTTATGTTACTTGCTCAAACATTAATTCCAACATCTATAACATAGTTGTATTTATTTGGACTTTCTATACATCTTCATTCCATTCACCCGTTGCATAGCTGAAGTGTTTAATTGCAACTGCTTTACTCTGGTTAAATAAATCGAACTATGTCATTTTGTACTGGGAATTTTAATTTATAATTAACTCTGAAATGTTAAAATAGAGAGTAGTTTTTAAATTAATTACAATAAGCTGAGATAAAGATAATTTTTGGTATCAAAGTTTCTTTGTAAATTCAGACAGTAAAAGAAAAGGTAGAAAACATTTGTATATATTACACTCGTCACATTCTTAGTTTTCTTTTTCCTGTTTTGGTCTTAATGATTAACGTACTACAGAAGCATACTTGAGCGCAATGAGCTAAAATCTATTCACTGGTCAGCTGGGGCAGTAAGTTCTCTCTCTCTCTGAATTATAGCACTCACACTGGCACACTATTATTTGAGTAATTGGCAAAGTTTCACTTTGGCTAAGATGTCTGCAAGGCCGAAAGAATCTGTCTTAGATGTCTGTGGTTGATTTCATTCCCATGGCCCTTCTCTTTATGTCTGGAAGAACCGTAAAATCCCGAGTTGCTTTTTGTTTGCAATCTTGGAAGGAAACAATGAATTTGGTCCTAACAATGGTGATGTACCCCTTTCTCTTGAGATCAGGGGTAAATATTTAGAACCATCCCTGCTCACAGTGGCCTAGTGATTATAGACTATTCTCTAGTTTTGTTTTACATATTACTACATCCCCTTAAATACTATCTGTTTTGTACATCAAATTGTTTATGATTTAGCAACATGGCAATTTATTATTTATGTTATTTATGACCCTTGCTTGGAATGGTGACTGCAGGCGCTTCCTTTTGTTGGATTTGCGGTGGCTATGTTTTTGTTTTACTCTTTAGTCCCTGTCCTACTAAAGGTGTGGATTCAAACTACAATGATTCTGCAGATTTTGTAGCTTGAAATTGTAGGTTACTAAATGTAAAGAAAGTGATCACACTTAATGGAAGTAATTTTTGGTTTTATTATTTACTCTATTGAATACTTTTCTATTAATTTTACACTTAGGTTTATTTCTTTGATCCAACTATTCAATAATTGTTAGCATTGTAAGAAATTGTTCACCCTTGAAGTTGCTTGAGAATCTTGCGTAGTACTTTTTTCATACCCGCCTGATTCTTGACAACATCTCTCTTGCGTTGCTCACAGTATTGAATTGTTAGGTGGCGTTAAACCAGCTTACAGTTTAGCTTTAGCTTAGGTTCACCAAATTGAGAACTAGCATTTTAAAATATTCTCTGTTTTGTCACAGATCAATGGTTCCACTATGTTAAATTTGTCTCTATTGACCTCGGACATGTGGGCTGTCTTAATTCGCATCTTCGCTTACCATGAGAAGGTCTAACATCACTCTTGAATGTTGCAATTTTTTTCCAATCAATTTATGAATGGCATGCAGAGTTTACTAATATTTCAACTGCCAAATTTGCTTTCCAGGTTGATTGGATGTACTATGTGGCCTTTGGTGCTGTTGTTGTAGGTCTTATTATCTATTCTGGGTATGTAATTTCACACTTTGTACTCATAAATTTACTTTCTTTTAATGCTGAATCACTGTACAGTAGCTCATACAGTCCTCTCGTCAAGTTTTCCTCACGAGTAGAGTGAGGTGCCTACTGCATTTTGATTTCTCTAATATACGAAGTTGTCGCTGAACTGATTGCAGTGGTGATACAAATGAGAATGAAGACCATCTCCATCTTGCTGAAGATGCGAACCAAAGACAACATGATGAAGAAGCTACTACTTCAGGTAAATCATAATAATAGCACCTGGGCCGGATGCTCCAAAAAACTAAGCACACCTTAAGAGGTGTTTGAAGGGTAAAACCATGAGGAAGAGTCTCCTTCAAAGATGGACATTTTACTTGCATTCCTAGATTGCAAAACAAGAAGCATTCGATTCGATTCAATTTGTGTAGATGGAAATTTGAGTGTTTAGGACGGTTCTTTTAATGTTTATTCTAAAATTCAGTCAGTAATAATAGCGTGCTAAATTTCACATAATTCTAAAATCCAGTCAGCAATAAAAGCTTGCTAAATGTAACATTGTAATTACCTTCGAAGATAAAATCTTTTAAGATAGATTTTGGGTTGATTAAGGATCTATTTTTGTACACTCCACGAATGTTTTGAGCCACTATCTCATCTGTTCAGGAGTATAAAATATATATTTTGGAAAGTCCATCTTAAAATATATCGGAAATGACTCAAGAAATTAGAATACAGTTCGAAACGTCTATTTCAAAATGAATAAGAAATGACTTACGAAATTAATTGTTTCGGGATCGTCCTCTGACAATTTTGAATGCGTTCCTTCTATCTGTTATCGGGAGTAGTTGTTAGAAGGTATCGATCTTTCTTTGATTGTCCAATTTTCTATAATATATATAAACACACATAGATATATTGGAAAACTATTCAATATTATTAACTGCGAGTTCATAATTCGAACATGGATGTAGAATAGGCGCAAAGGGAAAATAACATATTAAACATCGTACCACTAGTTAATAAAAAAAAAGGTGAAAACTCTAGTAGTGATATTTGATCCGTTCCCTGGTACACAATGATGATGCCACGAATGAGGTATTGACATGCTATCCTATCTTCCAGGTATAATGCTCAATCAATCTCATACACTTTGATATTACTATCTAAGTATAATGCTCTATAAATCTCACACAATTTGTCTGACATCGGTAATGGTATCTAGGTACAATGGTCAATCTCATCGGTAGCCACCAAGGCCATAAGGATATTGAGGATAACCACCACCTGTTCCCATCATGGAGTTATAATTACCAGGCATGTTAGACCCAGGAGGCACTCCGGGAGGTGCAGCTGGTGGCTGCATCTGCCCCATGCCCCTCATGTTCATACCCATCCCCATAGACATGTTCATACCTCCGTAGCTTCTCATTCCCATACCCATACCCAATGGGTTTGAGGTAGGTGGTCTAAGAGCACCAGAACCAACCCGGCCCATGCCTGAACCAGATCCCATGGCTTTACCCATGGTTACCGTTGACGTTACCGATGTAGTGGTGGGCTTCTCCATCCTCTTCTCCTTCCTATTAATTGCATCAAAGTCCACTCCAATATTTGCTAAAGGGTTTGTTTTAGCTGCAAATGAAAAAGATGAGAAGTTAGTGTTCATCCATCCAGAAAAGAACCCAACTTGGAAACAGTGTGATAAGGTATGTAAGCACAACACTCACGTCCAGATATATTCAAATTAACCAAACCCCTGCTTAGTGTATCTGCCCAGACTGTGGATTTTGTTTCAAACTTGTCCTTGGAGGATGGTTGAGAAACAGCATTCTGCAAAGCATGTACTTGGTGTTGTGCCATTAAGCTTCCGCTGTTAAACTGTGATGCTGGATCAATGGGGGATTGAGAAGACAAATAGTTGGCACTCTGCCCCATTGAAACTTGAGGAGCCGTGTGTGCAGGAATAAGGGCCATAGATCCCTGTACATAGGTCTGGTTCACGTGTCCACCTTGCGTTTGAGGGAACGTGCCGGAAGCTCCTTCAGTCATAGAACCAGCCTGGGGAGGGAATCCACCATATACATGACTACCTGATTGCACGGGTTGGTGGGTGTGAGATGGGAAGGGTTGCTGTGTATGTTGTTGACCAGTGGGATTCGATGACAGGGTTTGTAGCAGTTGGCCTCCAGGAACTGAAACGGCCTCTGTGGCAGGTTGACTGGTTCCAGCCGAGAAACCTTGCTGCGCATGTTGTCCAGACTCTGCAAAAAAGGATTGTGCTGCCATTTGCCCTGATGAAGCTGAAAAGGAGGATGAGGCTTGAGCATCAGGATGAGCTGAAATGTTCTGCTGCGAAGTTGTCCCAGGTAATGGCGGAAGTGGAAGAATGTCTGCAAGAATATCAGTTTCTTGTGATGGTGACAAAAAATGAGTGTCACGGGCTTGGGGCGGAGCAGAAAATGAGTCTCCAAACCCAAAGTTGGAGACTGATTCTGTGTTAGAACCACTTGGCTGGGATGGACTCTGATGAATCTGGGGTTGAGGCGGAGGAGTTTCAGCGGAAGGAATGGCCTTAAACGGTGAATTACCAAACGGGTCTTCAAACACCTGCAAAAGTTAAACCATAAAAAAACCAGGATTAACAGAGATGAACTCTCGTCAAAGGATATAAAAGGAAATGTTTTACACGCACTAAGCTGCAGAAGCACATACAAAAATTATTCGAAGCATAAGCACAGTAAATATGCCCCTCAGTAACACAACTCTTTCTAGTTTTTAGGTTCCCCTCCATTCATCATAATCCACAGACAGATGTTACAGTAATTAGTATGCTACATTTCTTAACATGAAGTTGTACCCTCCTAATTGTTAGCAATCAGCCGTGCAAGAAAATCATTCCAAGCCATACACAACTTTATTCTTATCAATAATACAGCGTATTCAAATACTTTCTTAGAGTGAAGGTATAAACAAACAAGCAAATTCCTACCGGATTGATATTATTAGAAGCAGATGGTGGTGGTGCAAAGGCCACAGTTGAATCAAGGTTTGCGTTGCCTTGAGAGGTTGTTGTTTCTGATGCAGAAGGCACAAGAGCCAGTGCATTTGAAGATAATGATTCAGATAGGGAGCCGAACAAGTCCATTTCAACATTATTAGCAGGAGCTCGCGAAGCTAACAAGAAACATAAAGATATCATTAATATAAAAGCATAAGAATTGTTTCTCGCTAAGAAAGCATAATTAAATAATAACAGAAGCCCTTAAAAATCATCAAAATTGAACTAAAATCCACAAATTGTTTTGGACCGATTTTCTGTTATGTTTTTAGATTGGTTTGGTTTTGAACACTCCTACTACATGGTAGTTACCACAAGAACATTGCATACTTAGGAGCAGAGTACAAGAGGTAAAACATTCAGGAATAACAAACAGGTTGTCCCCCACCCTATGCAATTCAAAACAAAGAAACAAAGAACTTGCCACACCTGATACAGGATGACCACGAGGATCAAATTCATCAAAAGCCTCAACTTCTCGGTTTCCAGATGTTGCAGTAGTGGCAGCAGCAGTTGTTTGTGGTGGGTTATTACTTACAGGAGAAGAGCCTTTTGGGGCAGATGCAGCTGAAATTCCCCCATCCCTGCAATCAAAGTGATATAGTAACAAATATCTTCAGAATAAGTAATCTCTTATTAAATTCATACCTTTCATTGTGTACAGGGCTTTTAGAAACAGCTTCTTCATAACTGGGAGGAGCACCCACATTTTGCTCAGAAAGTTTTCGCTCTAACCTGTCCATTGAATTGTACATGGTGAACAAAAATAATGCTAAATGGTCATTATGCATGGATGTTAGATCCAAAACCAAATGAACCCCAAGAACTATAATCAAGATCAATCATCATCATCATTGACCCCCTAAGAAAGAAAGAGTTGGCTATCTCAGGCACATACCGAGATGAACGCTGACCATCATCATCAAAATTATGATCATGATCTCTGTCAGAGCTCCTACTTTTTGAGCCATATTGGTCGTCATCAACACTTCTTCTACGGTACTCGTCATCCCTATAGCCATCTCTTCTATAGCGTTCCTCATTATCTTTGCCATAACGATCTCCCTCACGACTATACCGATCATCATCTCTATAGCCCCATTCTCTTTCTCTGCCATAGCCATGATCACTTCTATCTTCCTCCCTGCTTCCATAACGATCATCTTCATATCTATCCCCATAAGACCCACTGCTAGAATGTGAACCAGGCCTGTACATTCCACCGGTTGAACTGGCGCGAAACCTGGTCAATCATGTGGGGCAATTACATATCTCCTCTAGATTCAGAAACCCACATAAATATTTGCATACTATACCCAGTGTTTTACATTTGTGATCTAGAAAACAAAAATAAATTCAAATACACGAATGATGGACATTACAAAATACAGGTAAAAGAAATATCTTTTCTTCCTCAAAATATATATAATAGTCAAACTAATAAGAGGAGAATTACTTGTCCCTGTTAGCAGCAGCCTTCTGTCTAACCTCTATGATTCTTTCTTTATCACTCACAAGAAGAATGAGATTCTGTGATTTCCTCCTGACATTGTTTCCCTGGTCTCTTCCACTGGAATCAATATATTGAAAATTGGACAATGTCTGTTGATATGAACATTTACAATATTAACAGTTGCATTCTAATTTTTATATCATTTCAATAATATTAAAAGTTTGAGTGAAAAAGACTGAACAATTTATAAATGTTTGCAATTGACAGAATTGAGATTACCGATATTTGATGAGCATGCTCCCTGATTTCCTCTATGACTCGCTCTGACCCATTAGCCACGATGTATTCTAATACTGTCAAAGCCTGTTGTTGAACATTTACTAGATGAATGTTAGTGTCGTTCTTTTCCAAGAGGACATGATAAAAAATTAATGCAAAAAATGCTAGACAGAGTTCTTGAATAAGTATCAAGACAAATTTCATAAACAGTGTACTTCAGTTCATGGATGCGTTTAAGTATTGAAGGCCAAAAAGAAGAGTGTTATGACAATAAACAAAAGAAAAAAAAAAATTCAAGTGTAATCTCATCTAAAACATAAAAAGGTACAACAAACCTTATAGACATGCCGCCAATTCTTGCCTGTGTCATTAATCCGCTTCCAGATTATTGTCATGATCATTTGACATTCATAACTGCAAGGGAGCTCAAAGAAATGAGATATTTGTTATACAATATCAAGCATAAACTGATGAATTCAAGCTTACTAATTTCTGGTAGCCTGTGCAATATCTGCTAGAAGTGATCCATGAGGACCCCAGGCTTCATTGTTGGTAGCATCAAGAACCTGGAAGAGGTGAGAGACCAGTCTAATTAAAATTTGCACAGAAGGATCATAATGTGTAAACCAATTTCTTTTGCGAGCAAATATTAGAAAAGTAAATTCAGATTGCAGACTTCACATAAATCCTCACACCATTGTCCTTGTTAGGAGTTATATGCAATTCAGTTTTACAGTAAATGTTAAGAGAACAAAAATTTACCTTCTGTTCTATCCCAGGAACTTTAAGTACTTTCTTATTTACTTCTCTTTTACTGCAAGGATAATGAAGATAGTGAGGAATTATGAAATAGGGCTGAGTTAAAAAATAGTAACAAACCCCACCCTAAACTGTTAGACTTACAGTTCCCTAACAGTTTGACCAATGGCCTTCTTCATTGTAGTCGATCTTCAGAATTAGCGAGCCAAAACTGCCAAGTAAAAATAATATCCCTTTTCAAACATTTGTCATAAACTAATTCAAGAAAAAAACATTTTCTCAGCAACATGACAGCTACTTGAATGCTGAACAATCAGTTAGTTAGAGTTGACTTATTATTCATGAAAGAAGAAACAAGAAGTACAATGTTTGCACAATTTATGATGAAACAATCAGGAAAATGGGCATTAAATATGTATGTCCTTAGTTCTTGGTAGTTGGGAGATGGAAGCAACATCAAAACTTAACTAGAGTTGCATGCCAAATTCTACTACGGAGAAAGAATCAACATCGCTATCTGAAAATAAGTCTGACAAGAACTTTAAACGATCAATCCAAATTCTCAAACATGCAAATGATCAATGCTATGCACGGTCAAACCTCATGAATTTCACTTCACCCATCGTTTCTAATAGCAATCAATGTTCAGACAATCCCAAATTGTACTAGAAAACATGGAAAGACATAAAATAAAGGTCCATGAATGAAATCACAGAAAAAAATAAAGAGAAGAGGACACTATATAATTCTTCAAGCAAAGCTGATTTGGAAAGAACATTGAAAACTTAAAGAGGGGCACCATCACAACTAAACGTAAATCCCAAGCTAATAAATAATTCCAAGAAATGATAAAAGATAAAATCTTTATAAATACCGAGCCAAAATAAGAAGCAAGAAGCAAATTATGCGAGAAACTAAGCAACAAAAGGAAGATCAAAAGGGCCCCCAGAAGAAGTTTGGCACGAAATACTTGAAATTGAGATAGAATAAGGATATCAAATAGAAGCAATAGATGCAAGAAATGAAAAAAAGTGAATAAATTGTAGCAAAAGCAGATCTGGGTAAACGGAACCTGATCAAACTAGTCGGCTGAAACCAGAAACTGAAGGTGGATGGGAAGGTAATGAAGAGAGAGAAAATTTTGATTACTAGGAAGACAGCAATAACCAGGTTACAATTTGCAATACTTCTGTGAGTTGTCTGAAAACTAAGATTACGAGGGAAAGAATGAGAAAGGGAGAGAAAAATACAAAGGGTGTCTTTCTTGTTTGCCGTCATTTTTTCTTTCTACCGATTCCCAGTTGAAAGCAAAGAAAATTTACAGTACCCACTGCAACATACTCGAAGGGAATTCAATAATAATAACCTTTTGAGGTCTTTTCTTAATCTACTTTCATGGTAACTTTCAAGTTCTTATCATATCTATTGCAATTTTTTTTATTGCTTTGTATCGGTCAATCTTATTTCTCATCACGATTAAGTCAAAATAACTACATTTCTTCATTGCAAGCAAAATGGGTTCAAAAAGTTGACTCGGTAAAAAGAAAACGAAAGTTTGATACTTTATTCCCATTTGAAGAAAGTCTGGATTTTTATTTCTTTTAGATTATAACAGAGTAAAACAAATTGCTATTATTAAATTAAATTAAAATTTAATAATACTGAATACAAAATTATGACATGGGTATAGATAATATTGAGTGTCTCATTGAAACATTGTACACGATGGTTCATATATAGTATCTTTCAAGGATAAAAACAAAACATGCGTCACTCTCTATCTACCTTAATTGTTCTTCTCAGAGGCAATGTCAAAGTTTGTTGGGCGACAACTATAAGTCTACCTCAGAACTTCACCAATTGTTATATGCAAAAACAAAATCATCAACTCATTCTATTAATAACAATTTATTGAATTGGTTTCTAATTTTGTAAATTATTAATTTATATTCTTTAGTTTCATTTTCATTGAATAATAATTCTTTTTTTTTTTTTTTTTTTTTTTTTATTTATTATTTTTTTTTTTTTTTTTTGCATGTAAGTTTTTAGAATAAATGTAAAGAGTTTGTTAGAGATTAATCCGGAGCTTGTTAATAATATAAATGTTTTGGTTTGAGTGTGATTTATTTTGTTGAATTCTTTGTGAATTAAGAAATGTTGTTCTTGCGGTGTATAATAATTATCTTTAGAAATCAATTTAATTACCTATATATTTTTAATTATAAATCTGTCACATCCCATGAACTAATTTTCTTATTTTTACAGTAGTGTTTGATACATGTGGGTAATTGAATATTTGCATTAGGTAAATCTTTTTTAAAAGCTATTTTAAGGAATGGTTTGTATTTATTGTTCTAGTTATTGTAATTAGATAATTTAATGCTTTGACGAAAGATCCAACTAAGATTAATTGAGTGTAGATTGATGACAAATTGAACTAATTTTGTGTGTTTTTCTTTTTCAATCAGTTATTATCTTGAATTCTTTTTGTTATTAATAATCATTTATTATTTCTCTTATTCAACACTTTTGAATTTCCATGAACGAACAAAAAGGTTAAAATTAGCGGTAAAATATTTGTATACAAGCGTATAATAAACTTATGCAAAATTACTTTTGAAGTATCCAAATCATTACAAAGCCAAAAAGATATTTGTCTAAGAAAACAAATGTATCCTAATGTATAACAATAGTGTCTTCCATAATGACAACGTAAAATAATAAAACCATTTTTTGCGGGACATAAAAAGTGAAAGAAGTCCTACAGAAATGTTACACGAAAGAATCTTATCTAAGTTTTCACCTCTTTACCGTATGATAGAATGAATGGACATGTGATACTAATTTATGGTGTTGATTATAACAACTTTTTAATATTACTATCATAGTTAACTAGAAGGAAATATATATATATATGTATATATATATATATATATATATATATATATATTTATTTATTTATTGTACTGTATGGTCCAATGTTGGAGCATCGGTCAAGCGGACCAAGGACAAACGGTCATAGGCCGCCTGTTACATGCGAACCTTTCCTTGGAACGTTGATGTGACAATCTATTCAGAGTGTTTTAAGGGAGTCTACAACCAAACACCCTCTCTGTTCATTTCCATTTGAACTTTGTCTCCACCTCTGTGGAGACCTTCATTCATGAGGACAGCCGACAGGCTGCACGGTCTGCCGATTGGATAGCCACACCAAAACTGGATCAGTAAGTTAAAAGTAAATTAAGATAACACAAGTCAATAATTAAGTTTAAAAAACAATTGGGCCATGATTACGAAACCCTAATCACGGACCCATACAAAAAACTATAAATAGAGGTCCAAGATAAGTTGGTAAGGACATTTAACTCACATTTATTACAACATTTATTGCTATCTCACGATGGGACTTGAACTGACTATCAAAGCCTTGTAGACAAATACACAAATACACCAATCGCTGAGCTGAAGGAGAAAGACTTTGAATAGGAGAAAAGATTGAACAAGCTAGCTGAGGAGAATATCACACAAAAAGACTTGGAGTAATTTAAGTGTTGGAGATAGGTACTTGACCCCTACATCTGATATATATATATATATATATATATA
>Ga0214544_1005276_pt1 | contig 25154 bp, 6 predicted proteins | sample CNSS3metaG_FD_160074 | JGI IMG/M metagenome (GOLD analysis project Ga0214544, IMG submission 160074) | Root nodule microbial communities from cowpea collected in UCLA plant growth center, Los Angeles, California, USA - CNSS3 | ecosystem: Host-associated > Plants > Roots > Nodule | place: USA... | reverse complement strand
AACTTGTAAAAGTAACCGTTAATTTTTAAAAATTTAATAAATAATTAAATTATAAAGGGTAAAGTTGGAATTATGAAATGTGGACACAAAAGAGGGAATCCCCTTTATATATAGTTATAGATATATTTTAATATTTTTTTATTTTTTTAAAAAATCAAATTGTAGTGATATATAATTTATTTTAAATTTGATTATTAATATATGTTATTTCAAATATAAATTTTTTTATTTTTTCTATTTTTATTAAATTTTTAATAAATTATATAAAAATAAATTTAAATTTAAAAATATAAAAAGTGTATAACCGAAAAAATTTTAAAAATTTGATTAAAATTAAATATTTAAATTTTAAACAGAATTAAAAAATTCAAATAAAATATAAAATAATATACATGAAATATATAAATAAAATATTTAAAATAATATCAATAAAATAAGTAAAAGTAAAAATAAAATTCAAAAATAATTTAAATTATAATAATAAAACTTTATAAAATATATATGTTTTATAATTTTTAATACCGGAAGTCGACTTCCGTTTGTATATATCTACGGAAGTCCGACTTCCGTTTTATATATATATATATATATAATATTTTTTTTTCATTTTTAAATTATTTAAAGTTTTATTATTTGAATTTAAATTATATTTTAATTTTGTTTTTTAATTTTTTATTTAGTAATTTTATTATTTATTATTTTTTTAATTTTTAAAGTAATCTTTTTTAAATTTAAATGTTTTATAATTTTGTATACGTGTTTTAAAAAATTAAATAAAATAAATTTTTTTTTTTTATATACGGAAGTCGACTTCCGTAATTTTTTTTGATTTCGGAAGTCGATTTTCGGTGATGATTTTTGATTTCCGGAAGTCGACTTCCGGTGATGATTTTTGACTTCCGGAAGTCGACTTCCGGTGATGATTTTTGACTTTCGGAAGTCATATATTTTGATTTCCGGAAGTCGACATCCGGAAGTATTTTTGGGGGTGTGATGTCCGTGCGTTTCTTTAAATGGTCAAAGGGTATTTTGGGAATTTTAAGATTTTTTGGAGGTGCAGAAGAAATGCTTGGAGGTGTAGGAAGAAAGACCCTTAGTTTTCATATAAATTCTCTCAGGCAACTGGGTTTCTGCCCAACGGCTACAATCAATGGTATTGTCTTTTTACGTTTACTGTGTAGACATGATATGAATCTGATTCTGATGGTGTTTGGATTTTGCATGAGTGCAGGGGAAGGGAACAGGGAGTTTGGTAAGAGGAGGAACTAGACCCACACCCTCTGTGTCAGATGTGGCCGTCGCAGTCTCCACCTCCAGAAAATGTAACTCTTTTACTTATTAAATTTAGGGTTTGTGTTAAAGATTTGTTCTTGATTGGTCGATGGTTTCAGATAACTGGAGCGTCAAGGCCATTAGGAGGAAGACCACTGGAACGGGAAGAATGAGGTATCTGCGTCACGTGCCTCGCAGATTCAAGAGCGGCTTCAGAGAGGGTATAATCGGTTTAAGTATTTGAGTGTTTACTTTTGGGTTTTGGTTTAGGGTTTTTGCTAACGTGGTAGTTTTGAATCAGGTACCGAAGCTGCACCCAGGAAGAGAGGAGCGGCTACCACTGCCTAAGCTTTCGAAGGTAGCAATTTTTCTGGATCAATGAATTAGGAGTTTAGGCTTCTGTGTTGTGCGAAACCCTGTTAAACAATTTTTCTTTCTGTCTTTTTGACCTTATTTCATATAAGTGGATTTGTATTTCAACTTGAGTATGGTAAGGAGTTTTGAATTGATAGTTTCTTTTACGTCTATACTTTAATTTTCAATTCAGGCCTTAATTTTGGATTTGTTTTTGGAATGAATTATTTAATGTTAATTATGCTGATAAGATAGTTTGCATTACGGCCTTTTCAAAAATTTTGCATACTACCGCAGAATTTGAGATTAGAATATCCCTTTAATTGATGATTTATCAAAAGTTTGTTGGTTTGGTGTCATGTAATTTAAATTGGTTTGCCATCGAAGCCAGCTAGAATAGTTTCAATAAGGAAGAAATGGTGCGGGTGAGAGATAACAAAACCATGTCTGTTCAAAATTCTTCGCAACTTTGTTTCATCTGGTAGTGTTTCCTTGATAGAAGAACAATGAGAATATGCAAGATTGCGATTTACATAATGTAATGAGAGATTGGCCTTAGTTATAGGGATATTTTTTGTTTTTTTCTAATCAATTTTCTCTCTGATAAAGTTCTATAGATATTGAAAAATTTACTCTTGATAATCCCCTAGTCGTTCGACACAATTTAAGTTAATGCATTATTACCAAATTTTACGTGTTGAATGACTTAATAATTATGGCATCATGACATATCCACTACAACCATCAAGCATTATTTTCTTTTTAAATTCGTCTCTCTAGCCTTTTCTTATATATTTGTACTCTCAGCTTTTTTTAATATTCGTTGTTTATCATTTTCCTTCCTATAAAATTTTAGTAGCTATACATAATTTCCTGAGATAAGATGATGTACGTGTAAAGATGGAATTACTTCATGTCTTTTTTGTATTTCCTTCCCAAACTAGGTTTATCGTATTAGGGTTTTTACTACCATTGTCAAAATTGATGTTAAATAAGCCATTTTGCTCTAATACGTGTAAAGATGAGATTGTATTTCCTTCCCAAACTAAGTTTATCGTATTAGAGATTTTTCTACCATTGTCAAAATTGATGTTAAATAAGCCATTTTGCTTTAATACTGTTATGATATTTTCGATTTTCGTTTCCTATTTAAATGGAAATATATTGTTATTATTATTATTCTTATTTTTGGATGATAAAAGTTGGAAGAAGATTCATCAACATTTTGTTTTTTAAAAATTAGAGAAAGTATAAAATAAACTGGGGTTGTGTCATTGTTCTTCACTAACATTCTTTTTTATTTTTTCAAACTTATTATTGTAATGATATAATGTTGACTGGTATACTGTTTTACATGGTTTTTTCCCTCTAGAGAAGTGGTTTGGGACCAATCAATAGACATTCTTAAATTAACAAATGATTGGGCATTCTTGTTCTTGTATTCACACAATACATGAAAATGATACTGCCAAGCCAACTAATAAATTGAAATGTTATGTCTATTGTTGCTCTGATTAAGTTAATTCTTGCAGGTCCCATGAATTTTTAAAGCTGGAAAACGAGATTGGAAATATCACAAGACATGAAGCTATCAATATGGTGAGTCTTTATATGTGCTTCAAATCTTCATATGCTCATATTTGATTTGTTGTTCATAATTTAGCTGCGAGATGAATGTTTTATTTTATTTATGACTATTTATTGAGTTCGAATGATATTGAAAGATTACAATTGAAATATTCGATGTGTAACTTGGTTGTGCAAGCACACTGAGATTGAGGTAGGAAATTTTGAAATATGTATTCATAGTTAGGATAAGGTATGAGTATATCTGACTTAACACTTTGAATCTTTTTACAAGATGAAAATGTTCAGTTATCACAAGAAATAACGATGGTTTGTGATGCTAATTTGTGCGAAATTCTCAGATTTCACTATGCAAGTTTCATACGAGTATATTTTGAGTTATCCCACCTGAAATTATCGATTCGTACTTTGATTTTTCTAGTTCACTGTGCAAATTTCATATGAGAATATTTTTAGTTGTTCTATCATAAAAACAATTGTCAAAGTGCACTTTGACTTTCTTTGATTGAGTTGCTTCTTGTTATTTGAACTACTTATGTATTCTTTAGCTATCTTTTTCCCAATGCAAATTTCTTATGCTTATATTTGATTTGTTGCTCATAATTCACTTGCGAGTTGAATGCTTTATTCTATTTTTTACAATTTTTTGAGTCTGAATTATATTGAGATTACAATTTTCATTGTGTGACTAGGTGTGCAACCACATTGAGGCTGAGAGAGCAAAATTTGAAATATGTATTCATAGTCATCACAAGGTATGCGTATATTCGAGTTAATACTTTGAATCATTTTGTAAGATGAAAATGTTTCGTTATCACAAGAAACAATTATGATTTTCGAGTCTAATTTCGTGTGAAATTGTCAAATTATAATTTTGATTTATATTGAATTTATGGTAAACATAAATTGTTATTTATCGTTGTATGGATTTGACATCTTACAGAACTATTGTTTTATTTGCTCTTAGAATGAGTTGAAATTGTGACTTTAAATTTGAAAGTTCTATTACTTGAATTGGGTATACATCCTAAATGAAACTGTTGAATAACACTTTGCTTTTTTGGTTCACAGTGCACGTTTCATAAAAGTATATTTTGAGTTGTTCTACTTAAAATTATCAGATCACACTTTGATTTTCTGGTTCGTTGTGCAAAATCATTATGAGTATATTTTTAGTTGTCACTTCATAAAAAGAATTGTCAAAGTGCACTTTGACTTTATTTGTTCACATGAGAAAATTGAGTTGTCTCTTGTTATTTGAACTCTTGATGAATTATTTAGCTATCTTTGTCCCAACACAAATTTCAAATGTTTAGATTTGGATTATTGCTTTTCACTGGTCTGATGAATTATGTGAAACAAATCAAATATAAGCATATCAAATAGCAACAACTCAATTTTCTCATGTGAACAAATAAAGTCAAAGTATATGACAACTAAAAATATACCCATAGTAATTTTGCACAGTGAATTAAGAGAATCAATGTGCGATATGATAGTTTCAAGTGAGATAACTCAAAATATATCCTTATAGAACGTGCTGTGCACTATGAACCAAAAAAACAAAGTGTTATTTAACAGTTCCATTGATGGTGTATGCTTAACTAAGGTAATAAGGTTTTTAAAATTAAAACCAGAATTAGAACTCAGATTCTAAGAGCGAATAAAATAATAGTTCTATAGGATGTCAAATTCATACAAAAAAAAAAAAGTTTTGTTGATCATAAATTTAAAATAAATCCAAATTGTAATCTGACAATTCCACACGAAATTAGACTCGCAAACTATAATTGTTTCTTGTGATAATTAAACATTTTCATTTTGCAAAATGATTCAAAGTGTTAACTCAGATATTCTCATACATTATCGCGACTATAAATATATATTTCAAATTTTACTCCCTCAGTCTCAATGTGGTTGCAAAAGAGACTTTTTGAGTTATCTGTGTGCATGAGTAGGTGGACTTTGTTAGTATTTGCCACTAAAATTAGTGGGACAACTTCACTTTTGTATTGATTTGAATTTGTTGATATTTAGGATTATAGAGGGTGATAATCTTCTTAATTTTTGTTGGGATTATAATTTTTTTTTAGATTAATATAGTGATAAATTTTAGTGAATGATTTTTGATGAATTAGTTATGAATTTTTGAACTTAGGATTATATTATTCAGAAATATGTTTATATCCTGTAGAATAATTGTGATGTGTTATTATATTGGTTTGGAATGTAAGTGTGATATTATGATTAGAATTATGTGATTGTATATTTAATGAATTTGTTAGTGAATGTTAGAGCAAAACCACATTACTTGAGTAAAAGATTGGTTGTGTTGAGCATGAATTTAAGAATCACATCTCATGGTTGCGAATGAAATATATAAGTCTGTTATTTCTTTTTCTATATATTTATCCATCTATGCCTCGTTGCATCCTAGGAATGAAATATACAAGTCTGTTATTTCTTTTTCTATATATTTATCCATCTATGCCTCGTTGCATCCTAGGTACGAATGAAAAATTGCAGAATGAAAAATTTACCTTTTTATTGGTTATTCCTTCTACAAGAAGCATGGAGGTGTTTAGTCAAGGCAGTTCTAGTAAGGTAAACTATGCGATTAACATATTAAAAGATATGGTTCTCTCATTATTAAAAACATGTAAATGATTTCAAATAATGAAACCTAGAAATAGAACGTAAAGGTGACAAAGAATGTCCATTCTATAAATTCTCTTCCTTTTGTGAGTTTTTTTTTTCAATTTATAAATTATTGTTGAATTTGGTTGGAAGTGTGGTGAAAGAGGGAAGTGGAACAAATTATTTTGTTCTTCAAGTAGATTAATTTTGAAAACAAAATTATGTTTCTTTATAAATGTTTGATGTTCACATTATAGTGTTCATGTCAATTTAATTCTTGAGATATGATAAATGTTTATTACATGTGTTAGAAGTTCATAATTATTCATTCTAACCAATTCATTTTTTAACTGTTTATTTTAGTGTACAAATATACCATTAGTCAATTGAAATTTTAGTTCTTTATTGGGTTGTTACTGCATTCTTAACGATATTGTCTCTTTGCAGTTCCAACGTCCTTGTATTTGCAGTACTTAAGCAAAGTTTTCTTCTCATTGTTGTACCATAGGTAACATTGACTCTTTTTCTTGCTATTATTTTCTTCGTTTTTTTTTTTTTTTGTAATTTTACATCAGAATGAAAATTTTAGATGCTTATATTTGAGTTGTTGCTTAGAAATATATTATTGATCCTTGTATTGATTTCACATCTTGTAGATATGTTGTTTTATGCACACTAGAAAACTGCGTGATAATGTCCCTCCGATATTAAATGAGTTGATATTGTTCCTCCAACTTTGAAAGCTCTATAACTTGAGTTAATATTTTGCCTCCAATTTTGAAAGCCCTATGAAATTCCTTTCATTTGGAATGCAAATTTCATATGTTTATATTTGAGTTGTTTCTTATAATACAATTGCAAAATAAGTGCATTATTCCGTGTATGACACTTTCTTGAGCTTGGATGATAGAGATATTATAACTGAAATATTGGCTTAATAACTTGGCTGTGCATCCACATTGGGACTGAGGGAGCACAAGAATAATGATGTAACATTATTTATTCATAGTCAGGATAGGAGATGACTATATTTGAGTTAACACTTTGAATCCTATTGCATGATGAAAAATTTTAACTATCACAAGAAGCAATGATGGTTTGTGAGCATCATTTTGTGTGAAATTGATAGATTACAATTGGGCTTTATACTAAATTTATGGGTAACAAAGATTGTTTTTTATCTTTGTATGTATTTGACAACTTGAGGTGGGCAACCACCAAAAATGAAATTGTAAAATAACACTTTGATTATTTTGAAGCACATTGTAAGTTCTGTAAGGGCATGTTTTGAGTTAGACCACCTGAAGTTCTCTATTTACCCTTTAATTATCTTGGGGTTCAATGTGCGAATTCCAATGCAAAATTTATATTCTTATATTTGACAATTTCTTGAGCTCGAATGATATTGAAAAATTATAATTGGAATATTGGATATGTAATTGGTGTGCAACCACACTAAGACTGAGGGAGCAAAAATTGAAATATGTATTCATAGTCATGACAAGGTATGAGTTTATCCCTAGTTAACAGTTTGAATCTTTTTACAAGATAAAAATATTTAGTTACCACAAGAAACAACAATTGTTTGTAGCCTAATTTTGTGCGAAATTCTCAGATTACAATCTGGCTTTATATTTAATTTATTGCCAACATAAATTTTTATTGATCTTTGAAAGGATTTGACACCTTAAAGATATATTGTTTCATTCGCTCTTCAAATCAGAAGTGAAGTTGTGACTCCAATTTTGAAAGATTTAGGTATACACTCTAAATGGAACTATCAAATAGCACTTTGCTTTTTTGGTTCACTGTGCAAGTTTCATACGAGTATATTTTGAGTTATCTCACCTGGATTAACAAATCGCACTTTGATTTTCTTAGTTCACTGTGCAAATTCCATATGGGAATATTTTTAATTGTCCCGTCATAAAAAGAATTGTCAAAGTGCACTTTGACTTTCTTTGTTCGCATGAGAAAATCGAGTTGCCTCTTGTTATTCAGACTACTATGTATTCCTTAGCTATCTTTGTCCCAATGCAAATTTCATATGCTTATATTTGAATCGTTGCCCATAATTCACTTGCGAGATGAATGATTTATTCTATTATTGGCAATTTCGTGAGTCCGAATGATATTGAGATTACAATTAGAATATTCACTGTGTAATTGGGTGTGCAACCACACTGAGACTGAGGGAGCAAAAGTTGAAATATGCATTCATAGTCATGACAAGGTATGAGTATATCCCGAGTTAACAGTTTTAATCTTTTTACAAGATGAAAATGGTTAGTTATCACAAGAAACAACGATTGTTTGTAGCCTGATTTCGTGTGAAATTCTTTGATTACAATCTGGCTTTATATTGAATTTATTGCCAACATAAATTGTTATTGATCTTTGTAAGGATTTGACACCTTGAAGATATATTGTTTCATTCGCTCTTAAAATCAAAGTTGAAATTGTAGCTCCAATTTTGAAAGGTTTAGCTATACACCCTAAATGAAACTATCAAATAGCACTTTGCTTTTTTGGTTCACTGTGCAAGTTTCATACGGGTATATTTTGAGTTATCCCACCTGGATTTATTAAATCGCACTTTGATTTTCTTAATTCACTGTGCAAATTCCATATGGGAATATTTTTAATTGTCCCGTCATAAAAAGAATTGTCAAAGTGCACTTTGACTTTCTTTGTTCGCATGAGAAAATAGAGTTGCCTCTTGTTATTCGGACTGCTGATCTATTCCTTAGCTATCTTTGTCCCAATGCACATTTCATATGCTTATATTTTAATCGTTGCCCATAATTCATTTGCGAGATGAATGATTTATTCTATTATTGACAATTTCTTGAGTCCGAATGATATTGGGATTACAATTAGAATATTCATTGTGTATTTGGGTGTGCAATCACACTGAGACTGAGGGAGCAAAAGTTGAAATATGCATTCATAGTCATGACAAGGTATGAGTATATCCCGAGTTAACAGTTTAAATCTTTTTACAAGATGAAAATGGTTAGTTATCAAAAGAAACAAGGATGGTTTGTGAGCCTAATTTCGTGCGAAATTCTCATATTACAATATGTTTTTATATTGAATTTATTGGCAACATAAATTGTTATTGATCTTTGTAAGGATTTGACACCTTTAAGATATATTGTTTCCTTCACTTTTAAAATCAGAGTTGAAATTGTGGCTCCAAATTTGAAAGGTTTTGGTATACACCCTAAATGGAACTATCAAATTGCACTTTGCTTTTTTGGTTCACTGTGCAAGTTTCATACGGGTATATTTTGAGTTATCCCACCTGGAATTATCAAATCGCACTTTGATTTTCTTAGTTCAATGTGCAAATTCCATTTGGGAATATTTTTAATTGTCCCGTCATAAAAAGAATTGTCAAAGTGCACTTTGACTTTCTTTGTTCGCATGAGAAAATTGAGTTGCCTCCTTTTATTCGGACTGCTGATGTATTCCTTAGCTATTTTTGTCCCAATGCAAATTTCATATGCTTATATTTGAATCGTTGCCCATAATTCACTTGCGAGATGAATGATTTATTCTATTATTGACAATTTCTTGAGTCCGAATGATATTGAGATTACAATTAGAATATTCGCTGTGTAATTGGGTGTGCAACCACATTGAGACTGAGGGACGAAAATTTGAAATATGTATTCATAATTATGACAAGGTACGAGTATATTCGAGTTAACTGTTTGAATCATTTTTATAATATGAGTTGGCTGTTCATTTTTAGTGTAATAGACATAATACACTTAGAGTCTTGACTATGTTTACAAATTTAAGATGTGTATATCAAAGTTGTCCCTTATAATATATGTTGAATTGTTAGTGAATTATTTTTGGTGAATTAGTTATGAATTCTTGAACTTATGATTGTGGTGAGAAGAATATTATGAGAAGAATATAATTGTGGTGAGAAAAATTTAAACATAAATTTTTAAATCAAATTTATGTTTCTTTATAACTTTATAACCGCTTGATGTTTATACTATGTTCCTTCCATAAATTTACTGCTCGAGGTATGATAAATATTTGTTACATGTGTTAGAAATTTTGAATTATTCATTCTAACTTATTGACTTTTTAACTTTTTATTGGGGTTTATGAATATATACCATTTTCTTGTTAGCATTTTAGTTTTATGTTATGCTACAACCTTCATAACGATGTTGTCTTTTTGAAGTTCCAAGCTATTTGTACCATCTTTAAGCCTGGTACCTTTAAAGTTCCAACCTATTTGCTTAACCATATTCTCGATGTTGTACCATCTTTAAGTCAGGTACCTTTGACTCTCTTTGTCATAATTCTTTTCAACCACCTTTTGTTTTAGTAATTTTACATTAGATTCAAAACTTGTCATGTTTGATTACCATAGGTAGGAATTTAACGGTGATTACATGATTAATATTTTCTAAGAGTGCGGTGAAGTAGTCAGCGATTTAGTTAATCATATAGTAAAATGATATAAATTATGGAAAAGTTTGGTCGTGTTGAACATAATCTCATATATTCCAATGTTGTTTTTATTTGTCAATTCTGTCAATGTAAGATCTGTAATTGTTTGTAATTAGATTAATTTCAGTTGATATTATAGTGAATGATGTTTTGGGAATTAAATATGAATTCTGAAATTTAGAATTATTATTTTTTATATCTGATTTATATGACGTGTTTATATGTTGGTTAGGAGTGTAAGTGTGATTGTAGGATTAAAGTTGTTTTGGAATATAATTATATAGCTATTGTATTAGTTAGTTAATTGACCACACATTGATTGAGGGAGAAATTGTTCATTTTCAAAATGAGTTAAAACTTTCAATGTTTCTTTTGTTGTTGTATATTCTAGTTGCTTGTAGTATGTAAATTCCGCTTAATCTGTATTTGTAATTGTATTACAATTGTTAGACTAGGTCAATAGTTTTCTTTAAGGATTTTACATTTCACAAGCGATTAGGAAAAAAAAGGTTCTTGTAAACCTATACAATAGATTTGGTGGTGCAGGTTTTCTTGGTGGTGCTTACAAAATATTGTTTATATTTACTCTAATAGAGGATGATAGTTGTCTTAACTATGAGTAATTGTGTGGTGTGTTTACATTCAATGCTTTTTGAAGAATTAGGTATGAGTTCTTCAAAATAGTGCTGTATGTTGGAGGATCTATTACGTATTGGATCCTGACAAGTTAATTTGGTTTTTAGCAATTTAAGTGTGGTTGTATGTTTAAAATTGTGTAAGATTATGGTGATGTAGTTAGCGTTTTAGTTAATCTTTGGGTGAAAACCTATCACAGAAGCAAAAATGTGGTTTTTATGTACATGGGTTTGAAGATCACTTATCTTTTATTAGAGTGGAACGATAGTGCTTGAGCAATTAAGTGGTCTTGTTGAATGTGTTTCTTTTTTAAATTTTGTTAGTCGTTAATAATATGTAAATGTTGTTTATGCGGTATTTGTGATTGTTGTTGCGTAAGAAATTGATGATGTAGTTATAGGATTTCTTGGTGAGTCTTGAAGAAAGTTTATATTGCTTGTGCGAAAATTGATTGTCGTTAACATGAATGTTAGGAATAGTGTAACTTTAATTTATATTTTTATATTTGTTAGTCATTAGTTTTGGTGTGTCAGTTCCATTAGTGATTCTTGCACAGATTTATTATGTGACAAACTTGGTTGGAATGATTGAATGCTGAATTTCTAGTGAAGGATTCTTGAAGAATTAGGTACAAGTTCTTCAAATTAAAATTGTATTTTTGAGATATCTTTTATGTCTTCTAGCCTAATTGTAATAAAGTATTATTCTAATTAGAAATTTTAAGAGTGATTATATTGATTAGAATTTTGTAAGAGTCGGTGATGTAGTTAGCGTTATGGTTAATCTTATGGTGAAACCATATGAATTATGCAAAAGTGTGGTTGTGTTGAACGTGATCTCATATCTTTGAATGTTGTTTTTATATGGCAATTCCGTGAATGTAAGATCTGTAATTGTTTGCAATTAGACTAAATTTCTGTTGATTTTGTAGTGAATGATGTTTTGGGATTTAAACATGAATTCTTGAATTTAGAATTTTTTGTTATATCCGTTATATATGACGTGTTTATATGTTTGTTAGAGGTGTAAGTGTGATTGTAGAATTAAAGTTGTCTTTGAATATTATTCTAAAGTTATTGCATTAGTAAGTGAATCGACCACACATCGATTGAGCGAGAAATTATTCATGTTAAAACTGAATTAGAGCTTCCAATGTTTTGTTGTTGTTGTATAGCCTAGTTGCTAGTAGTATGTAAATTTCGCCAAATTTGTATTTGCAATTGTATTGCAGTAGTTAGACTAGGTCAATATTTTTCTCTAATAGTTTTACATGTCAAAGCAATGTAAGAAAAGGTTCTCGTAAACATTTGTAATAGATTTGATGATGCTTGTTTTCTTAGTGTTGCTTACAAAATATTGTTTATATTTGCTCTAATAGAGGATGATAGTAGTCTTAATTATTGTTGTAACTAGATTTAACTACGAGTAATTATGTGTGGTGTTTACATTGAATGTTTTTTGAAGAATTAGGTATGAGTTCTTCAAGTTAGTATTGTATTTTAGAGGATCTGTTAGGTGTTGGGTCCTGGCAAGTTAATTTGGTTGTAAGCAATTTAAGTGTGGTTGTATGTTTAAAATTGTGTAAGATTATGGTAATGTAGTTAGCGTTTTAGTTAATCTTTGGGTGAAAACATATCACTCAAGTGAAAATGTGGTTTTTATGTACATGGGTTTGAAGATCACTTATCTTTTATTAGAGTAGAACGATAGTGCTTGAGCAATTAAGTGGTCTTGTTGAATGTATTACTTTTTTAAATTTTGTTAGTCATTAATAATATGTCAATGTTGTTTATGCAGTATTTGTGATTGTTCTTGCATAATAAATTGACGATGTAGTTATAGGATTTCTTGGTGAGTCTTGAAGAAAGTTTATATCGCTTGAGCGAAAAGTGATTGTAGTTAATGTGAATGTTAGGAATAGTGTAAATTTAATTTATTATTTTATATTTGTTAGTCATTAGTTGAGTGTGTTAGTTCCATTAGTGATTTTTGCAGAGAATTATTATGTGATGAATTTTGCTGGAATGATTTAATGTTGAATTTCTAGTGAAGGATTTTTTTAGAATTAGGTACAACTTCTTCAAATTGGAATTGTATTTTTGGGATATATGTTATGTCTTCTAGCCTAATTGTGATAAAATATTATTCTAATTAGAAATTTTAACTGTGATTATATTGATTAGAATTTTGTAAGAGTGCGGTGATGTAGTTAGCGTTATGGTTAATCTTATGGTGAAACCATATAAATTATGCAAAAGTGTGGTCGTGTTTAACATGATCTCATTTCTTTGAATGTTGTTTTTATATGACAATTATGTGAATGTAGGATCTGTAATTGTTTGTCATTAGATTAAATTTCAACTGATTTTATAGTGAATGATGGTTTGGGATTTAAATATGAATTCTTGAATTTAGATTTTCTTTTGCTATATCCGTTACGTGTTTATATGTTGGTTAAGTGTGTAAGTGTGATTGTAGAATTAAAGTTGTCTTAGAATATGATTCTATAGTTATTGCATTAGTAAGTGAATCGACCACACATCGATTGAGCGAGAAATTGTTCATGTTGGAAATGAATTAGAGCTTCCAATGTCTTTTTGTTGTTGTACAGCCTAGTTGCTAGTAGGATGTAAATTTCGCCAAATCTGTATTTGTAATTGTATCACAATTGTTAGCCTAGGTCAGTATTTTTGTTGTTTTCTTAGTGGTGCTCTCGAAAGATGGGTTTATATTTAAGTTAATATATGATGATAGATGTGTTAATTATTGTTGTAATTAGATTTTTCCGTGTGTAATTGAGTGCTGAATTTACATTGAATGACTTTTGAAAATTTGGTATGAGTTCTTCGAGTTAGTATCGTATTTTGGAAGATCTGTTATGTCTTGTGACCTAATTGTGTTAATTTAATTTGGTTTGTTAATATATAACATTTGCTTGTTAGAACTTTTGTTTGTTGTTATGTTATAACCTTCTTGACAATGTTGCTTCACAGAAGTTCCAACATACTTTATAATTGTTGTGCTCTTAGCTTAATCTTATTCTCAATTTTGTACAATCTTCAAGTCAGGTAACGTTGACTTCCTTTGTCATAATTCCTTTCATCCATTTGTTTGTATTAATTTTACAGTAGATTGAAAATTTGTTCTTTTTGATTACCATATGCGGGGATTGTGCTTGGTCACCAAGTTTGGTATCCCTTCAAATTTGTTTTATTTACATTGAAAATTTAGATGCTTGTATTTGAGTTGTTGTTTACAAATATGTTTTTGAGCCTTGTATTTATTTGACAACCTACAAATATATTTTCAATTTTGTGATTGTATGTTTAGATTTGTGTAAGAATACAAAGATATTGTTAGCAATTTAGTTAATCTTAGAGTGAAGTCATATCACTCAAGCGAAAATTTGGTCGTGTTGAACATCGGTTTGATTATCACATACCTTTGAGTGTTGTTTTTAATATGAGTTACTCCTTAATAATATGTTCATTTCGTTAGTGTAGTATTTGTAATTGTCTATGAGTATTAAGACCTTGTCAATATTTCTGAGTGTGATGATGTAGTTAATTGATTATTAGTGAATGTAAATTTAGAAATATTGGCATATTCTTAGAGATTGGTATTTTTATGTGAATGTATTGTTATTTTACGTGAATGTATTTTTTATAAGAGGTGGTGTGGGCCATAATAGATAGAAGGTAAGTTTCTAAGAATTAACTGTGAATTTGTATTTTTAGTTGTTTTCACTAGTGGAACAGATAGTGAAAAACAAGTCGTTAATTTGTGAAAGTTACATGTTTCTGTTAGAAATTTGGAGAGAGATTTTTTTCTAATGAATTTGGGAAAATTATACATTTCTAATGATTTACTAAATTGGAAAATTTAGTAGGTTTAACTTGTGAACAAGCTTGCAAAAGAGACTTTGAGTTATCTGTGATTATGCGTGAGTAGGTGGTCTTAGTTAGTATTTGGCACTAAAATTGTGACGTGTTAGGAGTATTCAGAAAATGGTGGTTCTCCTAAACCTTTTTCCATAAATTTAATGGTAATATTTTTTTTAGTGGGACAACTTCACTTTTGTATTGATTGGAGTTTGTTGATATTTAGGATTATAGAGGGTAATAACCTTAATTTTTGTTGGGATTAGAATTTTTTTTTTAGATTAATATAGTGATGAATTTTAGTGCATGATTTTTTATGAATTAGATATGAATTCTTGAACTTAGGATTATATTATTCAGAAATATGTTTAAATCTTGTAGAATAATTGTGATGTGTTCTTATTTTGGTTAGAAATGTAAGTGTGATATTATGATTAGAATTATGTGATTGTATATTTAATGGATTATTTAGTGAATGTTAGAGCGAAACCACATCACTTGAGTAAAAGATTAGTTGTGTTGAACATGAATTTAAGGATCACATCTTATTGTTGCGAAAGAAAGCTTTGATATACAAGTCTGTTATTTCTTTTTCTGTATATTTATCCATCTATGCTTCGTTGCACCCTAGGTACGAATGAAAAATTGCAGAATGAAAAATTTACCTTGCTGTAGGTTATTCCTTCTCGGACAAAAAGCATGGAAGTGTTTGGTCAAGGCAGTTCTAGTAAGGTAAACTATGCAATTAACATATTAAAAGATATGGTTCTCTCATTATTAAAAACATGTAAATGATTTCAAATAATGAAACCTAGATATAGAACATAAAGGTGACAAAGAATGTCCATTCTATAAATTCTATTCTTTTTCTGAGTTTTTTTATTCAATTTATAAATTATTGTTGAATTTGGCTGGAAGTGTGGTGAAAGGAATTTAAAAGGAAAGGGAAGTGGAACAAATTATTTTGTTCTTCAAGTAGGTTAATTTTTAAAGCACATTTATGTTTCTTTATAAATGTTTGATGTTCATATTATATTATTCGTGTCAATTTAATTCTTGAGATACGATAAATGTTTATTACATGTGTTAGAAGTTCATAATTATTCATTCTAAGCAATTCACTTTTTAATCGTTTATTTTAGTGTACAAATATACCATTATCGGTTGAAATTTTAGTTCTTTATTGTGTTATTACTGCATTCTTAATGATATTGCTTCTCTGCAGATCCAACCTCCTTGTATTTGCTGTCCTTAAGCAAAGTTTTCTTCTCATTGTTGTACCATCTTCAAGCCAGGTAACATTGACTCCTTTTTTTGCAATTCTTTTCAACGTGTTTTTTTTTTGTAATTTTACATCTGAATGAAAACTTTAGATGCTTATATTTGAGTTGTTGCTTAGAAATATATTATTGATCCTTGTATTGATTTGACATCCTGTAGATATGTTGTTTTATGCACACTAGAAAACTGCATGATAATGTCCCTCCGATATTAAATGAGTTGATATTGTTCCTCCAACTTTGAAAGCTCTATAACTTGACTTGAAATTGTGCCTCCAGTTTTGAAAGCCCTATAAAATTCCTTTTATTGGAATGTAAATTTCACATGCTTATATTTGAGTTCTTGCTTATAATACAATTGCAAAATAAATGCATTATTTTCTGTATGGCCCTTTCTTGAGCTTGGATGATATTGAGATATTATAACTGAAATATTGACTTAGTAACTTGGGTGTGCATCCACATTGAAACTGAGGGAGTACAATTTAAATTATTTATTCATAGTCAGAATAGAAGATGACTATATCTGAGTTAACACTTTGAATCGTTTTACATGATGAAAAATTTTAACTATCACAAGAAGCAATGATGGTTTGTGAGCATCATTTTGTGTGAAATTGACAGATTACAATTGGGCTTTATACTAAATTTATGGGTAACAAAGATTGTTTTTTTATCTTTGTATGTATTTGAGAACTTATAGATATATTCGTTTATTAACTTTTCAAATTGGAGTTGATATTGTGGCTCTAATTTTGAAAGTCCTATAACTTGAGTTGGGCAACCACCAAAAATGAAATTGTCGAATAACACTTTGATTATTTTGGATCACATTGTAAGTTCTGTAAGGGCATATTTTGAGTTAGACCACATGAAATTCTTAATTTACCCTTTAATTATCTTGGTTCAATGTGTGAATTCCAATGCAAAATTCATATGCTTATATTTGATTCATTGCTCATAATTCACTTACAAGATGAATGTTTTATTCTATTTTTGACAATTTATTGAGCCCAAATGATATTGAAAGATTACAATTGAAATATTGGATATGTAACTGGGTGTGCAACCACACTGAGATTGAGGGAGCAAAAGTTGAAATATGCATTCATAGTCATGACAAGGTATGAGTATATCCCGAGTTAACAGTTTAAATCTTTTTACAAGATGAAAGTGGTTAGTTATCAAAAGAAACAATAATGGTTTGCGAGCCTAATTTCGTGTGAAATTCTCATATTACAATCTGTTTTTATATTGAATTTATTGCCAACATAAATTGTTATTGATCTTTGTAAGGATTTGACACCTTAAAGATATATTGTTTCATTTGCTCTTAAAATCAGAGTTGAAATTATGGCTCCAATTTTGAAAGGTTTAGTTATACACCCTAAATGGAACTATCAAATAGCACTTTGCTTTTTTGGTTCACTGTGCAAGTTGCATACGGGTTTATTTTGAGTTATTCCACCTGGAATTATCGAATCGCACTTTGATTTTTTAGTTCACTGTGCAAATTCCATATAGAAACATTTTTAGTTGTCCCGTCATAAAAAGAATTGTCAAAGTGCACTTTGACTTTCTTTTTTCACATGAGAAAATTGAGTTGGCTCTTGTTATTCGGATTGTTGATGTATTTTTTAGCTATCTTTGTCCAAATGCAAATTTCATATGCTTATGTTTGATTCGTTTCTCATAATTCACTTGTGAGATAAATGCTTTATTCTAATTTTGACAATTTCTTAATGTCAAAGGATATATTTTGAGTTGTCCCACTTGGAATTATCGAAACATAGTTTGATTTTTTTAGTTCACTGTGCAAATTCCATATGAGAATATTTTTAGTTGTCCCGTCATAAAAAGAATTGTTAAAGTGCACTTTGACATTAGGTGGGTATTGAAGTTGTTCCTTTGAATTGTTAAAGTCTAATTTTGAAAGCCTATAAAATTGTTTTTATTCCCAATACAAAATTCAGATGCTTATATTTGATTTCTTACTCATAATTCAGTTGCGAGATGAATGTCTTATTCTATTTATGACTATTTCTTGAGTCTGAATGATAAGAGTTTAATATTGGAATATTGTTTGTGTAACTTGAGTGTGCAACTACATTTATATTGAGGGAGCAAAATTCAAAATATGTTTTCATAGTTAGGATAAATTATGAACATATCCGAGTTAATACTTTGAATCATTTTGCAAGATGAAAATGTTTAGTTATCGAGCCTAATTTCGTGTGGAATTGTCAGATTATAATTTGGCTTTATATTAAATTTATGATCATCATATTTTGTAATTGTTTTATTCACTCTTAGAATCTGAGTTGAAATTATGGCTTCAAATTACACTTTGTCTTTTTCGTACACATTGCAAGTTTCATAAGGATATATTTTGAGTTGTTCTACCTGCAATTATCGAATCATACTTTGATTTTCTTAATTCACTGTGAAAATCCATATGGATATATTTTTAGTTGTCCCGTCATAAAAGGAATTGTCAAAGTGGACTTTGACTTTTTTTGTTCGCATAAGAAAATTTTGAGTTGCTGTTGATGAATTCTTTGTTTCTTTTGATGGTTTGTTGGCCTGGTGGGAATATGATTTTTTTGTTTAATTGGTTTTTGAGCCCTTTATTAAATTTACGGAACTCAAATTTATTTTTCTATCAAAATTTAATTTTGAGTTGGACTTGTACTTCAAATTTTGATATTTGGTACAAAGTCCAAATGAAATTGGAAGAAGTGGATATCCTAAATTGAATTGATTAAGTGTAGTTCGAAATTTTTATTCTTAGTAAAATTTATACATGCATATGCAAATTTGTTCCCTTAAAATATTTCATGAAACTTTTTATATTGATCACATGTGACATATGTGCTTCCAATTTTGAAAGTCCTATAATTTGCGTTGAGTCCAATTTTGGAAGATAACCATGTAAAATGTAAAAAAAAAAACATCGATGGATGTAGCAAAATATTTAAAACTGAACTAGGTGGGTAGTTGTCAGAACGTTGTCAGAAAAGTCACTAGAGTTGCGTGTGTGGTTTAGAAACCTTGAAAAACAAGAGACTTATTATACATAATTAAAGGATATTCTCTCATCTAAATCAAAGATTATATGCCCCCTATATAATGATATTATTGCAGTAAATATAGTATTTTGATTTTCTAAAGTTTTTTGTACGTGGATCTGATTCATGTCAAATTAGCTTATGTTTCTGCAAATCTTTTTGATGAGGGGACAATGTGCTTTGAATTGAATGTTCTTTGCCATTATATTGCAGAAATCTTTATTGTTAAAGGTGATTCATGATTCAAAAATATGCTTGGCGATTTACAACTGAAATCTCAATTTGATAACATTGCCTAAAAGATTGAGTTCTCAGGCCATGACAGACGAACACACTCATTGGTTTTGTTGTTGTCATTAAAGCTTTATGTTACCTTTTGAGTGTAAGAAAACATTATAACTAAGGTAATGTTGTGATGAGTGGAAATATAAAATTGAGAATGTGGTTTTCATACTACTAACGCTTATTTTTCTACTTCTTGTATCTAATCACTTGAATTTTGTTTACTGACATGTAGAGCACTTTATCAGAATTATTTGGAGTTATGTAAGTGCATCTATTTATCATAGCATATTTGATGCAGGCCATTCTCCCTCTGAGGGGTAAGATTCTGAATATTAAAAGGAGGGATGAAGCAGCAATGTACAAAATGGAAGAGATCCAAAATTTAATTTTCGGGTTTGGTCTTGGTGTGAAGATTAAAGTACTTCTTGTTTCATTAATTTGCTATTAATGACCGAGTTAAAGCACACAAATAAACTGATAAAAAACACAAATGAATAATCAGTGAAAGTTCTGAAAGATAGGCCACGGTTAAGTGTAAATAAATTATAGAATATTACTAAATTGAGATATCTTCAATTGCTAAATTGTAAGTTTTTGTCTTTGTCATTTTCTTCTTAATTATATTAAAATAGAAGTAATTTGATATATGATCTAGAGTCTAGTGGAAAATTAACTTGCATGAAGTTCAAATTTGAAAAAGTAAATCCAATCTTTAAATTGCTGAGATTTCCAAATGGAGGCCAACAAAAGAACCAAGTTAACATCAATTGATGTGATTTTATTAAAAGTGAATTTAGAGTAACTTGGTAGATGTTTTGTGCACTGTTGTCATGGTATTATCTCAACCTTTTTGAGTTGCTGGGTATATTCAATCACTCTTGATCATTGCAGCGGTGGATGTTGTTGTCTACGGGAAATTAGTATTTAAATTTTGTAACTTGAGGACGATTGAAGTTCTGATATGAAATTCAACGTGATCATGATGGATTTCGAATGCTCAAAAGAAGGATGTGGTGGTAATGTCATCAATAACCTAACACTCATTGCTTGCTACAAAAGATGGGATTTTAGTATTTCACTTTAAAATGTTCACCAGTTATCAACTAAGTATTAATGTTGACACAGATTGAGATGTCAGACTTGACTTAGCTTTGGTTTCTTATTTATTATTTACAACTGGTTGTGAATGATATAGAATGCTTTTGCTGTCTACGTAGAAATAAATACTTTCTCATTGTCCCAAAAAAAATGTAAGACACAAAACCCTTAGTCATTGAACGAACAAGGCTTGGGAGGTTTTCACGTTGTTTATTTAACTTTTTTAATCAAATCTGATAGGTTTGGCATGGTGTATAAAAGACTTATTTATAAGGAGAGTTTCGGCTGTAAAGCAATAAAGATTTTCAAGATAGAGTCTTGTATTTCAGTTCTTAATATGTAGTTCCATCAAAATCAAACTAAACATAAATCCCAAAACCTCTCAATATGCCGTTAAAGAAATGGCTAGTGTGGTTGACCATTTTACATATTTGTGTATTATGTTGTTTATTTAGATAAAAGAAGTTACGGCGAGAATGCACTATACAAGTGTTTCCTATGCAGCACTTATGCGTCTTTTATTTTTTATTTCATTTGCAAAGCTATTTGCTTGAAATGAATGTTAAAGTTATACTAAAAAACTAATGAGCTGTTGTATATTATGAAGTTTAATGAGTGTAATATTAGCCAGTCAAACTAAGTAGTGACACTCCATATTGAAATTTGATCGAGTCAGCCCTTTTGAATTCGAACGAGTCAGATTGGTCCAAAATTTGGTTGGCTACATCCCAACCTAACCTATAGTCCATAACCATGACCCAACTACTCATTTTTGCCCCTAATAAGTTTTGTGAGTGTTTTTACTTATATACTAATAATATTAATCACTTTCACCTGATTGGGACATCAACCCCATTGAATAATAACAAACTCTTTTCCATGAGATTTGATGTGTAATTTCAATTAAATACTAGTTATCTAAATCACTTCCACTCAATGTAGGACTTCAAACTCATTAAATGATAACAACCTCCCCCCATGAGATTTTATGTCTAATTTTACTTATATACTAGTTATCTAAATCACTTTCACCATATGTGGGACCTCAAACTTATATTGAATGATAACAATCTCCTCCCCATGAGATTTGATGTGCAATTCTACACATATACTAGTTATCTAAATCACTTCCCGATGTGGGACTTTAAACTCATATGGAATGATAACAAACTCCTCTCCATGAGATTTGATGTGTAAATTTACTTATATACTAGTTATCTAAATCGCTTCAACCCGATGTGAGACTTTCACCCGATGTGGGACTTCAAAGTCCTATTGAATGATAACAATCTCCTCCCCATGAGATTTGATGTGCAATTCTACATATGTACTAGTTATCTAAATCACTTTCACCCGATGTGGGACTTCAAACTCATATTGAATGATAGCAATCTCCTCCCATGAGATTTGATGTGTCATTTTACTTATATACTAGTTACCTTAATCACTTTCATCCGATGTGGAATTTAAAACTTATATTTACTAGTATACATGTAGAATGTTGTGGACGGGTTAGGGTTCAAGAAGATTGCAAATGTTGCATCTTCAAAGGAAGCATGGCATACTCTAGAGGTTGCATACAGAGGGAACGATCGGGTCAGACAAATCCGACTTCAAGTTCTCATAAGAGAGTTTGAAGGCCTAACAGGTAACCGAGTACATAACTCGGGTAGAGAAGGTGGCCAACCAACTCGACAGGAATGGAGAGCCAATGCTAGCAAGCCGAGTGGTGGAGAATATCTCGAGGTCATTGACAAATGATTTCGTGAGCATCATATGCGCCATCGAGGAGTCAAAGGACCTGTCACTTCTTTTAGTGCAAGAACTTTCCGAGTAAATGAAGGCCCATGAACAAAGGAGAAGGAAGAAGCACGAACTGCGTGATCAAGCATTACATGCGCAACTTTATTTGAATGAAACTCTGAGTACTCAGAGCCGAGGTCTTGGAGGCACAAGACAAGGTGGCCGAGGTCAAGGTGGACGTGACAGAAGTGGCCAAGGAGATTGGTCCAAGTCAGAAGTGGAATGTTTTAGGTGTGGCAAGTACGGTCATTACGCAAGAGAATGTATATCAAATAGTTACTAAAATTGTGGCAAGGTCGGTCATATAGCAAAATATTGTCATTCGAAAAAAAGGAGAAAAATCTTCTCACAGAGGAAAACGACGATGAGGAGATAAGGATTTTAATGATGATGCAAAACTTTGATGCCGAACTCAATATTGGTAAATCTGAGTAGCATTCAGGTCGTCTGAAGGAAAGGAGATTAGGTGACGAGCTTAGTCAAGGTTGTTTAAACTCGGTCTCGTATCTGGACATTGGAGCGAGCAATCACATGTGTGGAGATGAGAGTTTCTCCAACGAACTCACCAAGGTGGAGGCCGAATTAGTGTCATGTGGAGATGATTCCAAGATGGTGATAAAAGGGCGTGGAACAATCTGGCACATGCAGAAAGATGGATGGGTTGGAGAAATCAGGGATGTCTACTATGTTCCCGAAATGAAGAGTAATATTTTAAGCATAGGTCAGATAGTGGAGAAAGGAAACTCGATTCTGATAAAGAAACGAGTACTATACTTGAAGGGCAAGCATGGTCGGCTAGCAGCCCGAGTAGAAAAGAAGAAAAATCGAATGTACAAATTGGAGTTGAGCATCCTACAGAAAACGTGTTTGAAACGTGTGGACAATGAAGACAGTACGAGATCCATTCGGAACGACGTGGTGAAGAAAGAGACAGGTAAGCAAATTAAAGTAGTGCAATTAGAAAGAGAAGAGACAACCAATATTGCCAAAGAAGTTGAAGAAGAAGCAATCTTGTTGATGATGAGTTCGGGGGATGAGCACAAACAAGTGGAGAAGTCGACAAGAAGGTTGAGTGTCATAAATCAGTCCAGTAGCATGGAGAGGTCATCAAGACGTGTGGACAACTTGAAAAACTTGGCATAGAGTGTGGATATCTCAAATAGCCTAAAAATGTACTTAGAGAGCTCAGTGGAGCATGAGGCCAGCTTAGTTAGCTCGGTGAGAAGTTCGAATAGCTTGGTGGAGCAAGTGGAGTGCCCAGATCGTTCCGGGGAGCAAGTGATCACCTTGAAAAGCTTAGCAGGGAGCCTAGATAGCTTGGTAGAGCGTCTAGCTAGCTCGGATAACTCAGCGTGAATTGCGGATAGCTCGGATCTTGAACAAGAAGAGCAGTTGCATGCCGAGAAGGATCTGAGAGTTGTACTGGAGGTGCAAGATGAGAAGTGACGACTTGGAATGGATGATAAGTTTGGTGTGAAGAAGGCATGGAAATTTTTCGATCTCTTAAAGAAAGCTCAGCTTATTCAGAGGAACCCGGTTAATGGCAAGTCGGTCACAAAGACCATAAAGAACCCAACAAAGGGTAAGTCAGCCAAGGTTAAGTTGAAGTCAGTCAAAAAGAAGATAAAGTCGGTTAAAGAGAAAAGTAAGTCGACTATAGAGATAGAAGATTGTTCAGGATGAGAGAAGAAAAAATTTAAAATTATGGAAGAATTTTGTTGGATAATCTTTAATTTTGTTAGATAAGATTTAGATTATGTTTTAGATTATGAAGTTGTTTTTATTTAGCAAGGTGACTACATAATAACTCATTCTTCATCAATGAAATACATCATAATAAGTTACATTACATATTTTTTAGTGTGTGAGTTTTTTCCAACACTAAATACCAATCCAAATCGATCTCGACGAGTTGGGCTAGACTGGAAAAGGATTTAGACCTTCTGCTAATATGCTAACAAATATATATCTTTTCTATCTGCACCTCCACGTTAGTATGTAATTTTTTTGTTTTCAAAATACCTTAAAATAAACACACAAATGACTTCAAAATATTATAAGATAAGAAATCAGTATTTATTATGTTTTTTTTTTCAAACTAAAATAGTCGTGTCATTTAATTAGAACAATAACTTTGATATAAGATAGAAATTTACAACATAAATATTCCTTTTCTTTAAAAATATTTTTATCGTGTATTAAATTATTTTGTAAGAGAAAGTGATACATTGTTAACATACATAATTGTTTATACTGTTTATAATGTGTATAATAAGTTTTCTAACTTGTATAATTTTCATCTTTAAAAACTATTACAAAATATAATGGTATAGTTAACTATAAATTCAAATTATACAAATGAATTAACATCATTAATGAAATGTTTCAATTTTGTTAGATAATTTTCTCAAATTTATTTAAACCATACATTTTAGTTTATTCACAGTATAAACCTTTTTATGCTGACAGTACTAAAGATATAAGTTGATCTGATAATTAGTTATTCAAAAATCTACTAAACCTGTTTGAAAGAAAAATTAATAATTATAAAATTTACTTTAAAATATCAACCCTTATTATAATTCTCTTCAATATCTAAGTTAAAATACTCATAAAATATATTTATAAATATATTATCTTTAAAATATACTTATAAATTAAAATAATAAATACAAAAATATTTTTAAAATATTTCAATATCAATAACTACTCTTTTTTATTTAGTTTTACAATTTTGATGGACACTTCTACTATCAAATTCCAGTATATAT
>Ga0214544_1005273_pt1 | contig 25164 bp, 9 predicted proteins | sample CNSS3metaG_FD_160074 | JGI IMG/M metagenome (GOLD analysis project Ga0214544, IMG submission 160074) | Root nodule microbial communities from cowpea collected in UCLA plant growth center, Los Angeles, California, USA - CNSS3 | ecosystem: Host-associated > Plants > Roots > Nodule | place: USA... | reverse complement strand
TAAAATTTTAATAATTATATTTTAATAATATTTAAATAATTATATTTTGTTTAACAATTGAATCTAAGAATTATATTCAATTAATAATTAAATATTATAATTTATAATTAAATTTAAAAAATAACTAATAATAATGTCAATTTTAAAAATTGAATGGTTTTATTTTGGCAAAATTTGGGACTAAATTAAACAAAAATAACGAATATAGGGACTAAATTGAATAAAAATAACAAATATAGGGACTAAATTGAACAAAAAAAGTAATACTACCACAAACTGACACGTGGCACTAACATTGACACGTGGCACAACTGTAACTTGACACGTGGACTATTTTTTCAAATTAAAAAAATTTAAAAAAAAAAATAAAAAAAACCAAGAGCTGACACGTGGCATGTACTGTTCAAAAACGTTAACTATTTAAACACCGTTAGTGAAAAGGACCAAATTGACCACAATTTGACGAAAATGAGGACCTAATTGAACATAAAACGAAAATAGGGACCAAATTGAATAAAATCAACAAAAATAGGGACCAAATGTATATTTAAGCCTATATCTTATACTTTCGGCTATGACATTGTCTATCCAAATAAAATTTGGTTTGAAGGTGTCGAGGTTATGTTGCATTTAAGACAGAGGTATTTACATGACATCCTTAACTTTAATAAAACACCAGACTAATTATATTTTAAGTCTTCATAAATTTGGAATTTTTTTTATAAAGTCTCTAAATTTATATGATTTATTAAATATTCAATACATCTATGTTTTTTTAAATAGAGATGATAACGGGACGTGACAGGAGGGAGATAGAGACGAGTTTTGTTATCTCATAAAAATTCATTTACATCCTCATATCTAAATACAATGAGGGTCAATTTTTTTACTCATTATCATCCTCACCGGATACAAGTATATACTCGCACATGTACTTAATGTTACACTATCAATTAATCAAATTTTATAAAGTAATAAAAAATTGTGGTAAAGAAAACATAATATTATCAAATATTCAATATTAAAAAAAGGTTTTTTTTTCTTCAATATTAAATATTTAGAAAAAAAAAAGTATAATTGCATACATTCCAAATTAGAATAATGGATAAAATTTCAGGCTTTTTTATAAATGGGAGTGTTTTGAGCACACATTTACAAAATAGGGTTAGTTGAATTTTTTTTGTACAGATTAGGGTGAAGTTGTTGGGACTAATGATGACATTCAAAGTCAAGTCATCATGAGTGTGGCCGGTTTTCATGATTGTTTTTCAAGAAATGGAAGTCGTTAATAGGTAATGGTTTCTTTGTAACTAAAATCATCATGTATGTTGACGACTTCAGTTATGTATAATTTTTTTAAGGCATGGGCATTAAATATATTTTTTTGTTTTTATTTTAGTTGATTTGTATAATAAATTAACATAAATAAATGGTAAAAATTAGTTAATTGTAGACAAAGTTGATTATAATTAAAGATATCTTTCATTAAATTAAGATCATTACATTCAAAATATTTTTATTCCAATATTATTGTTTTTTACTATTAAGAATAAAATTAACTAAAAAAACAAATTACTTAATATCTACGTTTAAAAAAATCAATATATAATTACTGATTTGGTACCCCAACTCTTTGGTTAAGTTCAATTTGGAACCCATACTTTTGGTTTGTTCAATTTAGTACTTAGATTATCTAAAGAAATTCAATTTGGTCCTCTCTGTTAAGTTGGAGTTGACACGTGTCTTGTACGGACACGGTGTTAACTCCAACTTAACGGAGATGACCAAATTGAATCCCATTAGATAATTGGGGTACTAAATTGAACAAACCAAAAGTATGAGTACCAAATTGAACTTAACCAAAAAGTTTGGATATCAAATCAGTAATTATACCAAAAATCAATTAATAAAAAAAAATATATACATAACTTAAGTCGTCAACAAACATGACGACTTCAGTTCAATTAGGATCACACAGAAATCTTTATGTATCATAGCGACTTTCCTTTCTTAAAAAAGGAAAAGAAAACTGGCTACACCCATGACGACTTCACTTTGAATGTCATCATGAATCCTAACGACTTCATCGTATTTTGTAAAAACAAAGTCAACTAACCATAATTTGTAAATACGGGTTCAAAACCAGAATTTCATCAAAATCAAAATATTTATTAAATTTGCAAACATTGATAAAATTTAAAAATAGTTTTCAAAAATTATCAAAGAAAAAAGAAACACTTAAATTAAAAATCATAATATATATGTTGACTGTGATAAAACACACACACACACAGAGTTAAAGGTGTGATAAATTGAAAAAAAAATCTTAGAGATTTAGGAAAACTTTTGAAATATCAACCTAGACGAATGATTAAGAGATAAAAAAAAAGTAGAGTATTCTTTCTTTATATCCATTCATAGTCAATACCTCAAAGTTGAGACAGATTCAAACAATACCCATGAGGCGAATTTATTTGTCATTCCCATTTTCTAATGAGTTTTCATTGTTGATTTATTTTGTTAAACAAAATATAATGTGGCTAGTAATATCATACTATAGGGTATTGTCCGCTTTAAGGTATATACTTTAAAGAGTAGAATAAGGAAGAGGTATTTAAACCGCATTAAGACTCGAGTTTTAAGCTATGTGAGACTATTGTGTGCAGTAGGAACATAAGCCTCAGTTGAGGTCTAAGGAGAATGAGCGAATAATCCCCAATAGAGGGTTTAGAAAATTGAAAATTCCATTATCAATCCCACGGTAGACATCAATGTTCCGATCCTAAGTCCAATGATAGAATTGTCATGAATCAATATATATCTAAGGTATTGTCTACGTGATAGGAACAATCCTCAACTCTTACATATATTTAGAATAAACATACTCTATTTTTTAACAAAAGAAATTAAATCTATTGAAATGAATGTTTAAATTCTACGAATATTTTTCTTAATCACTTTAGAGATATATGAAGATATTTTTATCCCAGTAATCTCCTGATTAGAACATTGAATCAACATAAGACTTTATCAAGAAAACAACTTTATTTAAAGTTAATGATATATTCAAAAACTTTTAATGAAGAGAAGCCAATTAACTATGAAGCATATGACACGATAATTGACTTGTCAAGTTAAATAAAAGGCAGGGAGAAGAGAAAAAATAAAGTAGAAGCTACTCACTCACCTTGTACAACAAATGATTTGATAAAAACAACTTAAGGAAAAAGGTGTTGCTAAGAAACTATTATTTGAACTTAGTGAAGCAACGACCTTGAGTAATTTTGATGATAGTGAAGTAATATAAGTAATATCATGGTGCATGGTTAGTGGGTTGATGGGTTCATCCTCCTAGCAGAAAAATAAAGTTGGTTTCGTGAATTTAGAAAAAAAGACGAGAGATTGTGATGATTATTAGTAAACATATTGTTGGGGAAGAAAAGGAATATGCTGATACCATTTCAAATCATAGAGTTAAAAGACTAATATCTGTTCTATATCAGATAGTCTTGGACGAAAACCAAATACATATTTGGAATAGATTGATACTAAAAACAAATTATCTCTCCTTCACATTTGGTAAATTCTCTCCAACCCCTCATTTAGAATTTGTTTGGATGAATTAGGACAATGCCGGACCTTAGGATTCACAAAGGAGTATTGATAAAGGGGACATGCCCCCAATTTTTTTAATATTTATATAATTTTAAATATATTTTCTCAAAATTTAATATTTTTAATATATTTTATAAATTTCATATTCTAATAAATTTTTATATATTATATCTATAGACGAGGAAAAGTTCTTTTTCACACTTATTTTTCAATTTTATCTTTTAAATATTTTTCAAATAAAAATAATTATTTTATTAATATTATCTTTGAAGTAATTATTTGTTTAATTTAATTTTTTTTTATTTGATTATTTTTTAAAACTTAATCATGAAAATTAATTATAGTAAAATAAAAATTATTTATATTTATTTTATAATTATAATTACAATAATAACAATAATTATAATCTTATTATTTTTATTATCATAAAAAAATAAATACAATGTTTTTATTAATTTATATAAAAATTTTAGAATTATTCTTTTGGTTCCTATTTCCATTCAAAAACAGCAAGTTGGTCCTTCAGTTTTTTTAATCTCAATTTGATATCGATTTTTGAAAAAATGATGCAATTTTGTTCTTTTTTAGTTAAATTTTTTGAATGGAACAAAGATTTTTTCATCAAAATTGAAGTTGTTAATAAGGATGATTTGCTTTGTTGGTGTAATTGACATCATCCTAGTGTCAATTTTGATGAAAATTTATTGTTCCGCTTCAAGAGATTTAACAAAAAAGATCAAATTGTATCAACTTTTAAAAAATCGGAACCGAATTGAAAATAAAAAACACTAGAGGACCAACTTGACATTTTTGGACGAAAAATGAACAAAAAAAGTAATTCAACCAAAATTTAGACACTCCAAACTATTGCCTGAAGATCCGCCATTGAATTAGGAGAGTAGATTCAAATAGATTTGGAGGTGAAGTTGTTTGGATTAATGTTTTGTTCGTTTGAGAACTTTGACTCTAGCATCATATTAGCAACCATGGAAATAAGGTGATTTTTATGTTAACATCCAATGATTTGAAAGAGAAGTCGACAACAGAATTGCAAGATTATATAACTAACTTCCATCTCGCTCATGACAATATTTGTGACTATTTTGTGCACTTTTACCTTCTTCTCTTAAGTATGCTTTGTTAACTTCACGTGAAGCCATTTGAGACGGGATGTCATTTCGGTGTGCTCTTTTTCTCATGTAGTCATTAGAGGTGAGTTATATATTTATATATGTAATAAAAATAATTAGTAATAATAAATAATAATATTAGTGGTACTAACAATAATTAATAATAATAATATATTAATTTTTACCACAAGGGAAAAATAGTAATCCTATATTTTAATCTATTAGTTTTTTTTATATCTATTGTACTAATAAAATCACTTTCACCTCCAAATCCCTTAAAAGAAACAACATAAAGGTTATCTCCAAATCAACTTAAATTCATCTGTTCAATCTCTTTCAAATTCATCTGCTCAATCTCTTTCAAATTCATCATTACAAGTGAACACGCCATAAGAGAAAGATTGTGTGATTTAAGCGTATTTGAGAAAAAAGAAGTTTGTAAAAATTTGTGTGATGTGATGGATAAAATATATAAAAAATGTTTTAATGAATTTTATATTTAAAAAAAATATTACAAAAGTACAAATTAAAATTAAAATGTACTTAAAGAAAAAATATTATAATTTTAAAATAAAAATTTGTAATCATAAATTAAAATATATTAATTAAATATCAAAATTTAACTTATTTTATTATTTTAATTATATTTATTGTAATATAAAAATATTTTATATATATATATATATATATATATTAAATATAATTTATAAGTTACTCTAACTTTCTTTGCAAATCTTTACATGTGTGAAGAGAAAGTTTGAAGTGTGAAAATTTCTCATTTTAAGATTTTTGATGATATTTACTTTTAGTACACTTAATTTGATGTGTCTTATAATACATGAGTTGACTCAGTTTCTAAATAAATGTTCTCATATGCATGTGGTCCAAGAAGTATAATTTAACAAAATCCATCCAATAAAATATTTGTTTTTTCAACAACAAATTTTCACTCAATTATTTATTCTTTTATTTTTAAAATATAATTTTTAATAATATATATTACATTTAATTTTTCTACTTTTAAATAAAACTACAAATCATCAATTACTAATTTATAAATTTTCAACAACAAAATAATAATAAAATTTATTTATTTAACAATATAATTTTACATTTTTTAAAAATTATTATCTAAAAAAATTACAACAATTACTAAATTAATTTATTATAATTTTTACATACAACTTTTTTTTTATTTATTTCTCTTTAAAAAAATAAAAACAAAAATTAATAATATAAAAATCAGTTCATAACTCAGTCCCCTGACTAGTTTTCAGATAAGGGATGACATAACGAAAATCAAAATTGGACTTCTCCAAACCAGCTTATGACCTAAATCCAAAACCATGATACGCCCCACACCAACTTATGACCTAAACCTAAAACCATGATACGTGGGTAAATGTCCTGATTAACAATGAAAAAAATTCACATAAAATTTGATTGTGACTAAACCCATAATAAATCCGGTTTTCAATTTTACCGGTCGGACCGACATATATTATTCTGATTTAATAACATTGTTTCCATTTATCTCATGGCCAAGAAGAAAAAACCTGTCAAATTCTAAACATTAGTATTTTAATCAAAGAAAACAAAATTAAAATTCTTACATGTGTTCTTTCTTCTAATATCCATCAGTTGCAGTCTTGGTTCTTCCCGCTAAGATGATGGAATGTGTCTTAAATGTCAAAATGCTAAAAATTTATTTACTTTATTATAACAAAAAAAAAAAGGGTGTGTATCTGAGAAATATTCTACAATACTGTTCATAGGCAAACAACATATGATGATGACAATCTCAAGCATTAACTGTTCCAACACTAAAATGACTATAAAATTCAGTTCCTCACAAGTGAATAAGCATTAACTGATCCAACACTGATCTACCTTTCACGAGCTAATATATAATAACATCAAATGAAAGCATTAGATGGTCAAAGAACCAATTTAACAGGAATTACTGTCAACTATCAGGGAATTCTGTTAGGTCTTCACAAGCAACCTAGAGAACCTGAGAAATAACCAGGTCGATGTAAATATAGCAGAAAATAAAATATTCATGAAATTATTTTGGTCCAGAAGTACAGAAAAAAATCACTTCTTTTTCTTTTGTTGTTTAACATTTTTGGCATTGGCTTGTTCTCTGGTCTTGCGTTTCCTGGTGAGAGCAAACTCTCCAAACTTGTGACCTACTTTTCCCTCAGTGATCTTACAACGGATTGTGGTTTTCCCATTGTAAATCTTGACAGTAGTATCAACAAACTCTGGCAAGATAGTGGATCTTCGAGACCAAATGGTCTTGTTGGACAAAAGACTTGGGTTCTTCTTCATCTTGTACAAGAATGCATCAATGAAGGCCGGTTTGCGCGATACTACAGGAGGTGGGGGTGGCTTATTAGCGACAGCAGTAGCTGCATCACCAACAATTCCAAGAAACTGCTTGTTCAGAACCCTGAGCATCATTGTGGGCCTCATTCTTCCTGATCAGACACAAACACAGACGATAACATTAAACTTCAGAAATCAAACCAATTTGAGGTCATTTACAGATATATTAAAGGAAATGGAATGCAATTTTTGTTTCAATTTGGTTTTATTCATTAAAAATAATCATCAATAGGAGAGGCTTGAGGTAGTTTTGTTTAGCCCCAAAATCTCTTTCTTTACCACCACAAAGAATGTTAAACAGTCAAACTAGTCCTTGCGAGGTAGGTCATATTAGAAATTATAGTTAAAGGTTCTTGAATGTGTATTTCACAGGCTAAGTCAGACTTCATACATATCACACTCTCCAAAGCAATTAAACATGAAAGCAATTACAGAGTTGCTTTGAAACCAATGTACATTTGAGTACTTATAAGTTTGTAACACTAAACCAAGTAAGTTAAGGTATAAGTTATAAATGCATATTTGGGAAACATATATGTAAACTTCATCATTCAATATTAAAACTTGACTTTAACTTTTTTGGGAAACAGAAAATAGGCTTCCTCACGAGTCCTGACATACTAATATTTAGATACACCGACTTAAAGTAACAAAGCAAACTGTGTGAAGGAGGGTGTAGGAAGGAGAGATGGAAAGTAGCTAACTAAGGGACACAAATTGTACAATTTAAATCAAACAAAAATTAAAAGATAAGTTGTTAAATAGGGATTCTACAAATTTAATAATCAAAATATAACTTCATGGAGGGAAAACATGGCATTCCAATCTTCGCAGCTTGAAAGATTTAAACTTAATTTAACAAATAGAATTTTAAAGACAAAGCTAATACCATACGCATATCAATGGCAATCTTGATTCCTAAAACTGACCTATGCTCATATCAGCCCCATGGACTGCAAGCCCCCATTCATATACATGCCAAAATTCATATATTAGTATACCAAAATTTATATCAGACCATAATGACAGGGTATCGCAGTGAGTGAGTTGCCCATCTTGTTTAAAAAAATTGACATGGAACAAGCCTCAAGCATAGCCCTGCAGCAACTACCCATTACAAATCCCCCATCTATATACATAACCAAAATTTACAGCAATAGACAAACCACGGGAACAGAGGACCCAAGATGGAAGCAATAAACAAATAAGTTAAGACTGCAAAACAATCCATTACAAGGACAAAAAATTGGGCTAACAAAGCTACAAATCAGATGAAAAACTCCAAAATCTGAATTCTCAAACACGTGATCTATGTTGTAATAAGATTAGTGATACGCAAAGAAACACAATGAGATCCCACATTAGGTCACCAAAGCATATATTTATCAAAAAGGGGTCACTGTACAATGAAATCCGTGAAATCAATTTGTACAAATTGCCTTCAGAATTTAAAATCCACCTCATTAGAAATTGCTTTGGAAACTACTTTAAATTGTTAGTCCTAATAACAACACGAAGTAACATAAATGAAAAGAACTAGGACCTGATTAGAGAAGAAGCTGCGCTTAATAAGTAGCGTACGCCGGAGAAGTCACCGTAAAAGTTGCCGGCGGCAAGAATCACAACCACTGGCTTCTTTAGGGTTCGCAATGACGCACAGTTCCCACTAAGTTACACAAAACAAAACAGGAACATAGGAACATAGTAAAATGAACTGATCACCTCTTGCTTACAGCATTTAGTTAAAAAAAAGATTATATATCACACAAAAACACTGTAATTGAAAAATAATAAAAATAAAAATTTAAAATATAGTTTAATTTATTTGTATGTTTATTAGATTTGTTTGAAAAAAAAAATAATAGAATGGTGACAAAAAAAATCAGAGACGTTTTCTACGTGAATATAATATTATTATAAATTATTTATTATATTTATTATTCCTTTGCATCACATACTTTTTCCCTTTCTTCTTTACTGTTACCAGCAAAAGTAAAATTATATCAAAGTATAATTTTCATTTAAAAAAAAATGTTTTACACTTCAATAAAACAAAGAGATACATATAGATGAAATGAGAACACTTCTACAAAATTATCTTATGAAGTTATGATAAAATTAAATATACATTTCAAAAATTTAAAACTATTATTGTTACATTGCTGCAAATTAGATTGCAGGATGTTTTGATTCTTATGTACTAATATATTTTCATGTAAGAAGCAAAGGTTTTTCTTGAATATGTTTTATATAATAAAATTTGTTTTATTTATAAAATTATATGTTATAAATAAATTGAAATTTGTTTATTATGAATAAAAAGATGACAAAGGAAAAGTACAAATTAATAATTTTGCATTTTTAATTGGTAATAATAATAAACTTTTCTCATAAGATAAATATTGTTCATATTAAAATGGCTAATATTTAAATAGGGATATATATAATTTTTAATATCTTTATAATTTGTTGTAATTTCTTATTAACTAGAAATTCATTTTACGTTAGTATTTATTTATTATTATTTTTATTAAACAATACTTCTATAATTTATATTTATGTCTGACTTTAACAAATTATTTTACGAGCTTATAGTGACTATAATATTATTTTTTTATTATTAAACCTAAAATTTAAATGATAAAAAAGTAATTAGCTAGTTAGTATCTGATTGAGACTTTTAAAAACTTGAATTAATATATAGCAAGTTTGTAGTATGACATAATAAATTCAAATTAATGTATTCATTCTTTATAGTGCATATAAAGACAAATTTTTTTGTACTTACACAGTTACAGAAATATACTTGGGAGTAAAATATATGTAGATACTAGATGAAGTTTTTTACTATGTTTATTCATTAAAGTTTTATTTCAAATTTCTGGATTTTGAAAGAAATTTGTAGAATAAGTTTACATTTACTTCAAAACTATCATTCAATGACAGATCCTGCATGTAAAAAGATTGAAAAAGAAATGAGATTTAGTCATGGAAAAATATGATAAACCTAACCACTTGAACATCCAAATTAGACCAACAATTTCCTAAGTTCCCCTTCAACATGGGCAAAATGGCATAACTAGCCTCACTTATGTGGTTTTTAACAGAAATCTCGTACCAAAGATATTCTAATTGGATCTCTTTATGTTACAGAAATAGGGACATGGGATACAGTTCCTGCTTCGAGCAAATGAAGCAAAGCGCAAAACAATAGTTATAGCCTCAACGATTTATTGGAGTGCGCATACGCTCAACAATTCTGTTCACCGCAGCTCGGGACATCGCCAATGTGTCATGCAACAAGATGCTGTAGACATTCAAACCCTACAAAAAAACATGTCAAACATAACTATTTTATATATATATATATATATATATATATATATGCTTTAGGAAAAGCTTTGGAACTAGCAACATCTACAAGATTCAATGAGGCTTTGACAGTATCTTCAATTTCGGCTGAGTCTATAACTCAACCCCAAGGACTGGCACATGAAATGAAAATTGCCCAAACCATATATAAGCTCTATTGCCGTATGTATAGTCAATGTTGGATCTCAATTGTCAATAGATTATTAATCCATGTACCTGATGTCACTGTTGGAAATGCTTTGACTCTAAGAAACATCATAAATTTCAAATGGATAAAAACTGAAACTTACAATGGAGGGAAGTATGTTAACATAGTGTAGATTTTGTGTAGACAATTTTAACTTTTCATCTATAGGCCCGCCATCCACAAGCAGAAGTTTCTTGGTGTTCCCCATTTGATTGTAATAATTCACAATGTTTCTGGTTTTATGTGTTGGAACCTCCAGATCCTCAAACACAAGAAGCTGTATAAACACAGTTCCCCAGAACATTAGTACGAAGAAACTCTTATGTGAGATATAATGCAGTAATAAAAAACAAAATAAGAACAAACAAGATAATTATTGGATGAAAGCAAAAACGCTATCACTAAACAGCTAAAAGAAATACAATCTATCATATCAGAGCATACGATTATCAGGATATCAGGATAGGGGTACATGCCAAAAGTAACTATTTTACCTTGAAGAAAGCAATAAAGGACAGGACAACCATCGTATGAGCATCGTTTTTCATGATTTGTTTTTTTTTCTAGTTTCCCTTTACACTCCTTTATTAGGCTTTATTGTATTTATGTAGTCACATTTCTAGCTGATAGCAAAAAGACTATAGAGTGTCAAGTTTAGACGGCGACATACATTTTGAGCAGGGCTCAGTAAAGTACAGTTAACATAGTATAAATGATCTTATTGAGTTCTTTGCACTCAGATTCCTCGTCACAACTATAGATGCATGATTCCTTTGCTCCTACTTCAATTCTCCCTACACCCCAACCACAATTCTGTAAAGATATAGCACTATTTTTTGCCTCCATACATGAAAGTGTTCATTTGAAAGAAGATCCCACATTGATTACTTCCATAAATATATGAAATCGTCAAATATATTTACGTTAAATGATATAATTAAAAAGTCAATGAGGTAATAAAAACAATATGATTGATTGTCAACCAGGTAGGCTGAGGTGAGGTTGACAACACAATCCACTTTACTGAACTAAGAATATCTTATATCTTATATGTTATACCTTTAATTTCGATATCAACAACAAAAGAAAGAAACACTTAAAAGATATAAGAACATCTTATATCTCTTTTCAGTTACGCTAATAAACAATCAAACAATTTACATGTAAATTATAGAAACGAAATCTTCCAGAAAAATAACACTATATTGAGTATAAGCAAGAATGTACACTCATGTAGGAGATAGAATAACATAGAGATGCCACATTTTAATTTGTGACGGTGAATAAGGTCATGTGTGGGGGAGGAAACTTGCCTTTCCTTCTGCTGCACGAGCTGACAAGGCAATCTTTAGCCCTAGACGCCGAACCTTCTTATTGACTTTGAAAGCATGGCTTCGAGGCTTGGGACCATGCATGGTGGCACCACCCCTGAACTGTTACCATTCATAAAATTTATTATTTTCAACTGCTGAAAAAACAAAGAACAGAAAAATTGTGAAGGAATAAAGATTAGTAAGTAACGAGCAGAATGCTCCACTACCTGAGGCCCACGTAATGAACCATGCCTTGCTCTACCAGTTCCCTTTTGCTTCCAAGGCTTTCTCCCAGTCCCACTGACCTCACTGATAGTTTTTGTTGAATGAGTCCCCTGTTCACCAAATCAATTAGCAAAGTACATAACATTCTCATGGAGACTCCATATATATATATATATATATATATATATATATATATATATATATATATATATATATATTCAACTATAAAGCATACGACAACAGTGAAAACATTTTATCCTTAAAACATTCGAATAGATATTCTAAATTATAGTTTTGTCCCAAACCCAAATGCTTGCCTCACATCCCAGAATTACTAAAAGCCAATATAGAAAAAAATATCATCATCTTGACCAAGAAATAAATATAGCATTTCCTCTGGATTGTACATATGCAATAACAATGAGAAACAACCCTTAGAATCCAAAACATAATGCAGTCACCACCTGTTGTCGTTTTGCTAGTTGCCACCTAACGACACGATGAATAATGTCCTTCCGAATAGGCAAATCAAAAACATCTCCAGGTAAAACCATAAAGCCCTTGTCTTCATTATGAAAGTTGGTAACTGGAATTAAAAGATCCTGGCAAAGCCCTACAATATATTGAACTTAATTAAGACACTCTAGAATCTTATTGAGAAAGAAATCAGTACATGTTGTGATCAAGAGTAGACAGTCTGTCACCAAAGATGGTAGGTAGCGAAGAAAACAGTGATACAATCAAAAGATGCATTCAAAATTTTTATTTATAGTAAGGAGAATCCTAACCGGTGTCGCTACGTAATGAAAGAGTGTTACATAAGCACCTTCACCATGATTCCAATGCAACCCCACCGTGATTTCCAATAATAACAAAGTTGTGGCCCTACATGCAGTTAAAAACTAGGGAAAGCTATTGGTAACTTTAGAATATTAAATACATGATTTTTGGTGGAGACAAAAGTTAAACACTGGTCCCAAGTTCCTTTAATTTCAAAGCAGAATAAGATCATTATGTATGGATAAAATATTAAGTTCTCACTTACAGGATCAATTTAAGAACAAACTATATGCAAGTTCTGACATGTAAATATGTAGAAATGCATTCAGTCAAATCGTAAATGGTATTTGGTGTAAATTTTGTATCTTCAAAAGAAGTACAAATAAAGAAGAAACGTAGAAACGGAATAGATCATACAAAATAGACAACAAAAATTATCTCATAATCTAAACCACACTGGAATTCGTGCATTGCAGTCGATTGACTCTCTCTCCTTTCAGAAATAAATATCAAAGTCAGAAAAACAGAAGCACAGTTATATTCTGGTACAAGATGCTTCAAATTACCCTTCATACCTATAGTACGCTCAGATGTTGCTAGAGTCTTCCTGGACAATAAATCGGACGGAAATGCGCCCTCATCAGGCCCAGGAGTTAAAATAGAAGTAGAAAATCGTCGGATCACTGATCTGACCTACATTCAAACACACTACACCGCATTATTGAAGAAGAGTCAGTATAAGCCAGTACAAGAGAGAACTGCATTGATTAAGCTTTTATCCTGAAAGTAGTTATAAATATAGAAGAGTATATTCAAATGCCAATATACCAAACAACATTCTGCAGAACGAAGTCCTTCCCCAGACAATCTGCTGTATACATCTGTGCACACAAAAAAAAATCGTATATATGAAGATTAACAAAAGCTGGTAACAATAACAAAAATCAAATTGACGGCAAATGGCAACTGTCCACAGCTAAGGAACTACGTAAAAGGTCTTACCACGTGATTTATAAAAAGCGGCAGACCCAGCATTAGGTGAATTAAAGTAGCATCGTCCTAGTGAAGGCAAGGACCCAGAAGAACAACGTAGTAGCCTTTTGGAAATCAACACCGCCATAACTGACGAAACAATCTACTCTACATTGCACCTTCCCATTTGAAATTCAGAGCAGAAGCAACTATAAGAATGCAACTAAAATTCATATATTAGAACACCAAAATTTATATAAGACCATAATGACAGGGGACCACAGTAAGTTGCTCATCTTGGTTAATAAAAAATTGATATGGAACAAGCCTCTAACCCTGCTGCAACTACCCATTACAATTCCCTCATCCATACATCACCAAAATTTACAGCAATAAACAAACCACGGAAACAGAGCATCCAAGATGGAAGCAATAAACAAAGAAGTTAAGACTGCAAAATAATCCATTACAAGGACGATCAAATTGGGCTAACAAAACTCCAAATATCTATCTGACCTTCTAACTCAGTAACAGTAAAGGCCGATCAAATCAGATGGAAAATTCCTAAATCTAAATTCTCAAACACGTAATCTATGTTGTAATAAGATTAGTGATACCCAAAGAAACACAATGAGATCCCACATTAGGTCAGCAAAGCACATATTTATCAAAAGGGGTCACAATACAATGAAAACCTTGTCACCAATTTGTACAAATTGTCTTCAGAATTTAAAAACCACCTCATTAGAGATTGTTTTGGAAACTACTTTAAACTGTTAGTCCTAAGAACACGAAGTAAAATAAATGGAAAGAATTAGGACCTGATTGGAGAAGGAGCAGCGCTAATAAGCAGCGTATGCGTTGGCGGCAAGAATCACAGCCATGGGCCTCTTTAGGGTTTGGATTGACGAACAATTTTCACTAAGTTATACAAAACAGGAACACAGGAATATAGTAGAGTGAACTGAGGGATCTAAATCACTTCTTGCTTGCCGTTAGGGACGGCAACGTCGGTCGGGTCGGATAGTGCTATCCACTACTCAACCCGCATGAAAAAAAGTACTCAATTGCATAGCCCAGATATTTAAAAAAATATATTTTATGTTTTAAAATGGGTTCAAATAAAATTGAAAAAATAAAAACGAAGAACATTTAAAACGTATATAAAGGTATCTTGCTTATTTGTTATCTTAATAACAATAACAAAAACTCAACGAAAGGCATATAAAATATGAACAACCAGGTATAACGATGAATAAAATATGAGCAACATATAAGAAACTCTATCAAACTTGTAACTTAAAAGGAAATTAAAAGCTTTTTGGTTGTACGCATTATGATAAAGCTTTTGGTTGATGAAGCTTGGATCACCATAAGCACCAGAATCAGAAGGGTGCTTAGTGCAATGAGAAAGGATCAACAATAAGCCGAGCGCCAGTGGTTCGTCGATGCTCTCAACTCCGTTCAGGTTCCGCTTTTACGTTAGTATAATATTGTCTGGTATTAGTATTTATTTGTGAATACTTTCATATGTAATACTGTATTTATATGAACTACTGTATTTATTATTTTTATTAAACAATACTTCTATAATTTATATTTATGTCTGACTTTAACGAATTATTTTACGAGCTTATAGTTATTATAATATTATTTTCTTATTATTAGAACTTTTATCATTTAAAGTAACTAGTTAGTATCTGATTGAGACTTTTAAAAAAATGAATTAATATATAGCAAAGTTTATAGTATGACATAATAAATTAAAATTATTGTATTTAAACGTTTTATATTTGGAAGTCACGGTACACACATTTTCTATTATTTCATTAAAGTTTTATTTCATATTTGTTGATTTTGAACGAAATCCAGTACCATTTTCCTAAGAGTAAATCTTAACTTAAAAACCCAACAGTTTGACAAATTGTGGGTTTCATATAAAATGAAGGAAAGTGAGATATACAGATGGAAAATGTATGCCCAAAATTCCAAAATTCTTGCATGGGTAAACTAGGACTTTACAAACTCATGCTCTGTAACCTGAACAGACTTTGCGTGGGGAAGAAAAGAATATAAAGCAAAACTAGTATAGGCTACTCTAAACTGGAAATTTTAATATCTAATCTACTCAACTTGGCCTTCTTTTTTTTGGAAGCCGGGTCCCCATATACGAATCGTATAATCATCACTGGCAGATGCCAGCATTTGTGGTATTTTGGGGTTCCAGCTCACACAGTTCACAGTCATGGAGTGCCCGGATAGAACCTCTATAGGCGTCGGATTCCGACGGTTCCAAATGTATACCTGTATTGAACAAAATTGGTGATTTAACCGAATGCTTACTAACAAATAACAATAGCAATGCCTAGCAAAACAGGGAATGTGTATATAAACCCACAAGAACAGGGGATTGATTACCTGTGAATTTTCACTACCACTGGCGATAAAAGTGTTGTTTAATCCACCAAAGCATGACCTTATCACATACTTGTGTTGCTTGTGGCCCTTAAACCTGGATGGCTTATCCCATTTCCCATCCACATCCCACATATGAATCTCCTGACTATTGAGATTGACAATGAAGAACTTACTATCTCCTGAGACTGAAAGGGATGTGATTGGGTGCTCCTCTGAAATAACTCGCTCTGCATTTGTTCCCATATGCAGAATACGAATTTCTTTATCCATAAATACGCTGATAAGATACTCACCATCTGGAGTAACGGCAAGATCTACAACCTTGGGCATCCTCATTCCTCTCCATGATTTGATCACGTTTCCATCACAATCCCACATGCACACTCCCTTTTCAGGGTCAGAACTGCCACACGCAAACTGTTTTGAGTTGGGAAACCAGGCGCAAGAGCTCACAACAAACCCTTGATTCCCAAATGTGCGCTTGCATGTACCTGTTTCAACATCCCATAGCTTCAAAACTTCTGTGTTCCCACATGTTAGTAACTTGGTGTCATCAGGACTCCATGCTACAAAAGATACAGCATGTTGGTGACCATTAAGTGTGTGTTTCAGTGTCAATATCCCATCCTCCAGCACCTGTTGAAAGTTTTCACAACATTTGAAATGTTTGAATGTGTCAGAGTTGTACTTTATTTGAGCTCTCGAGCTAGACACGTGTTCCAGTATTGATTAATTGATTTCCAGACAATTAGAGTGTTATCTTAGTTTACAAAAAGTTAACCTTTATCAAGCTTAGTAATCAATAGTTGATTATTCTAATTTCTAATTAATCAACATAAATATAATTAATTATATTCTAAGATGAATGTTAATATTCTAAGAAACTACACAGCTCTAGTGCCAATGAACTTGTCCTTGCTAGGCAATCTGTATTCCGTTAAGAGAAAGAAATAAACCTATATAACCATGAAACTATGACCTACTTTTTCATGGCGAAAAGAACCACAATAGTCTGCTGTACATCCTACAAGTACTGTCCATTGGTCAACTGTATTCATAGTCAAATGTTTAAAATGAAGTTGAAACCGTATAATTTTGAGGCAGAATGACCCCACTTGCATAATTTCACAGTTAACTAACATAACTCTGATCTTATAGTAGGAGTCTGGTATTTAAGATGTAGAAAAGAGACCTAAAATGAAAATTTTCAGATAGGATACATAATGTATATTGGTCAGAGATCTCAAACACAATACGAACAGCTAAATCTCCAAATTCTGATATCTGCCTAGTCATCTCTTAAAATAATTGTCATACACCAAATATTGAGCAATAAGGATGGGCTTATAAAGTGCCCATGTTAGTTAGGGCTTTCATTAGTCTCACTCCCCTCCTCTTTCCAGCCAACTTGTTGGTATAAATAAGACCTTAACTGGCCTATTCCATTCTCGATTATATTCTCTATCTGAACATACACAATCTAAGTTTCCCTCTCATTAATTTTCCATAATTACAGCTGTAATTGGAAAAAGGTCAAACAAATTTATAAAAATTCCCACCATTTAAATGAAGGCTGCAAATATTTTTCCTTGGGGTGAGAAATGACAGACTTCTTTTTTTAATATAATAAAAGCTTGACAAATGATGAAGAAAGAAATATAGAATTTGGGATTAAGACATCATCCAAGGTAAAGAGAGAATAGAAGGCACGTCTGCACAATAAATCCCTCAAATTCCCATCTATTTTAATATATCTTATGAATAACATATCTGAAGAAGTAACATTCTCGGGGATTGATCATTTTGCAGTCTGCGTGACTCTATGCTTCTAGCAACAGCATATTAAACTCAAAAAATGTTACAGAACGAAAAAAAACAAATTATGTTGTCCTATCCTACAATCAAGAGTATTTCTGTTACATTACATTCAACAAAATAATGGTAATGTCACTCTTAGGGTTCCACCCTAATGTTAATAGTGTAAGGTCAACTCAGAATAGACATTTGAACCAACCCCACTGATGCTCACTGCCCCAAAAAAAATTGCAAATCTTGCTCCATTAACATTTTCTGACCTACCAGTAAGGACCACATCAAGACAACAAACCCTCAAATCTAACAGTGATTTATATTCCGGATCAAAGATGCAGGACATTGCACTTAATAAGCGGATGAAAGAGCATTGGAAGATTATTACTGTTTTATTCCTTTTAACTGTCAAATTCTTCACATCCATGAATCCTCAGTTTTACAGAAACAAGCACTAGTACGTAGTTGTGTCCTGATTTGCAATCTTCACAACACTGACCATGGCCAGCCTAGTCCAATTGAAGAAATAAGACACTTAAAATATAAATTTCAAATTTTGAAGTTATGCCACTAATCCAGATTCCAAAAATCAACAAAACACTAGCATTCTATACTAAAATGATTTTGGAAATTATATTGATTATTTATTTCAAGCTATCCTATAATAATGAGGATTGAGGAATTCATGTAGCCTTATAACAAACCTCCAGTAACCATGACTATGAAATAAGTGAGCCAAAAAAAAATGTAAAAAAATCCATTTCAGTGACGACAGCATCCATCTTTTCATCCTTCCAAATTAGATTCTAACAAGGTCCTGACATCCACTTATTTCCTATTCATTGTAGCACTTGTTCTAGCTCAAATAGCGAGTACTTCTAGTTCAAAGTTATGAGTGCATTAAGCTAGAGCAGCATCAAACAAAAACAAGAAACGTGTTCTTTCTTCTTTAAATAAACTCCGGAGTCCACTCATGATGATGAACGAAGTATCCTTTCCTTCTATAGTTTATCCCTTCCTTTTGTCCTAAGCTCCAAACACTAACCTATCAAGCTCAGTATATGAATCACACAAATCTCCAACCATTTGAATAATATCATAGATATATAGATAAATAAAGTATTTTCCACTCAATTTGAATGATACTTAAGGAGGGTTTGCCATGAAATAAACCTAAATTACAGTGAATATAAATAGAGGTGAGTTTGCTGACACTTTTTTCTCGAACATATTAGGAGCTAAAACACAAATTGACATTTCCAAAGAAGCAATTAATATTCGATGAATCTTATGAAGCTAAAATAAATACTTCATCAGATTACAACAGCATGATACCTTCCATATGATGGCTGTGCAATCATTGGATGAAGAGGCAAGGTACTCCCCATTATTCGAAAATTGAACAAACCAAACTTCATTTCTGTGTCCAGTCAGTATCTGCAGCAATAGAAAGAAAAAATTGTTATTAAATATGTAGCGCATGCAATATCACATGTTAGAAAAGAATAATTTGGAACTTATGTTCATGATTCAAAATCTGATTTATCTTCTTTTGTCATGCAAAAGCTGCTACCCTACTCGATCTCTTGCCATATACCCAAAAAAACCTTCAAATTAGGGATCAGATGATATATCAAAAAACCGTTACCAGTATCATGACTACCTAATATGTATAAAAATCTTAGAGGGGGAAAAATCTGAAAGTGAAAGTGTATTCTAATTAGTTGATATAAGACAGCTGGTATTTTATACACGAGGTGTAAGACTCTAGAAGAGTCTGCAGTGAGCTATAAGATGTGAACAGTTACGACAGAAATTGAAAAACCTAACTGAGAGAACAGAACAGTGAAAGATGTGGACACAATATATCTAACACTGTACATATAGAAAAGAAAATGTCATCAAACTATGGTGCAAGAAAAAGGGTGGTGGTTTCGAGCGAGCATAGCATAAGCATAAGCATTTTTCCTTCCCTTTTAAAATAAATAACTGAAACTCGTAAGGGGAGCTGGCTTGACCAGCTACATACTATCCATCCTCTCCTTTGTATAATAATTTTCCCTTTTACATAATTTCTAAAGGGGAAGTCCAAAAGATAATCTAAGCCAAAAACTGACCATAAAGGAAAAAAAAAATAAAAGAATCTTAAAAAAACCATACCCAACAGATGATGTAAATAGAACACTTGCACACGTCACACACATATGTCAATTTCAATAACACAGACTCTTGATTTAGATCAGTAAGCAGCACAACATACCCTGAAAGGACTTCAAAAGAAGCCCATTACATCATCCTCCAGAATTTTTTTTCTAAAATAGAGGAACTGCTACAAATGACAGTAGTCATGATGAATAACTGAATAGGACATATAAATCGATCAAGACACCAAACTCAATGCTGTGACAACTCACCTGAGTCGTTCTAGTAGGAATCTGATCCCTGCTGCAGCGATGATCCTCATAAAGCGATATCTGATTCGACGAACTATGATACATACACGAATCGACCCAGGCCGTAACAGTAGATTCTACCAAGCGCTCCAGCCTTGCTTCAGGCACTGATATCGGAGGAGGCAACAAACTTTCCAAATCCGCTAACAGCTTTCTTCTCAGATCATGTACAACAGCATCGTTTTCGTCAATAACAGCTAACTCCCTATCCTTAAATGAAAGCATGCACATAGCCAGACTGTGAACTTTGCACTTGTCCACATCCAAGGCAGAAACCTGTTTCCTTAACACCGCCAAAGCTAACTCATCTTCACCGCAATTCAAATACTCCATAACACACTGTCTGAAAACAAGAAACATGGCCGATTCCCTTGTTTCCCCCAACACATCCTTTATCGAATTAAGATACTCAATGCTATCGTCCCAATTCCCATTCAATATAAATGATTCAAGCAACTTAAACTCATTGGACTTGTACGAAATGCCAGATTCTGATTCCAAACACGCCGCAGAGTTAGTGTAACCTAATGAATATAGACACTGAATTATGATCCTCACAAATTCATGCCTTCTGATCAACCCTTCGGTACCAAGTACCTCGCAATGATTCTCCATGCACGAATAAAATGCATGAATAAAACGAGAATAACTCGAAATGCTAACAATTTGGTTTAAGAAATTCGGAAAATCGGAAAAGAGTAAACCCTAGATGTCAAAGGAGTGACATGACTTTGGAAGGGATTATTACAACAGTTCGAAACTAGAAGCAACGCAACAGAGTGTGTAACTAGAAGTATCTAGAAGATAGCGAAACGAATAAAGATCGAAGTTAAGAATAGGATCAAGAGTAGTAGAACTCCGAACCGAACTTCAAACCCAAATTAGAATGAAACAAAGAAAAGTGGACGCGTGGTTCACTCTTATCAGTAAGTGACGTGTGCCATGGTTTGGATCCACCACTTTGCATTCTAATCTATTTTTATTAACATAACTATTTTTTTTTTGGGCTTTGTTCATAAACTAAAAGAATGTAGATTTGATCATATGAAAATGGTTTATGTATGTGTTATATAGGAACTGAAGCAATATGGGAATGATGTTTAAATGATTTATGTATGTGTCAATCAGAATATTACTTACAGTTTTGACAAAAACATATTAATCTAATTCTACACAATATGGCAACTCTGATGATGCATTTTATGCATGCCAAGACCACAACAATCATAAGCAATTTGTGAAATAACTAACTACACATAAATCTCTCTTTTTGATGTTTCTAGAGAAAAAATAAAACTTCCTTGACTGTAGTGAAATATGATCTACAGATAATTTTTAGCTTTCTACATTTTAAGAAAGTTGAATGAGTTAAATATATTTCTGTTTTTGAACTTTTAGTAAAAATTGAAATTACTTTTATAAAATTTGAATCAATTTAATCATTCATCTTTAAAATTTTGTGAATTTAGTCATTTAAACCAATTTTGTTAAGCTTATTTGACGTTTCAAATACGTTTTTCAACTAACATTGAAGCAAACATGTGTCAAACAGTGTAAACAGACTAAAATACGATAATTAGATGTGTTTAAAATATCAAATAAACTTAATAAAATTTAATTAAAATGATTAAATTCGTACATTTCCAAGATTGAAGAACTAAATTGATTTAAGGTTTTTAAGAGAGACCAATTACAATTTTTACCAAAAGTTGAACGAACAAAAATATATTTAACCAAGTTAAAATATAAATGTTTGGATAATTTAATGGAATGAAACTCATGTGAGATCATAACTTAGGAGGAAATTATAAATGTTTCTTCTTCTTTTTTCTTTAAATGATTTTTGTTTTCTTGTTTTCTCCATGATTAGGCTTGGATAATCTCTCTATTCTTTTTATAATTAAATAAAATCATTATAATTTTAATGAAATTCTTATTTATATTGTATTTTTTTTGTGTCATTATTAATTCTCCCTCGTTTATTTATTGTCACATTTTACTATATTTTATTATTTGATTGATTATCTATTTGGGTAACTTAATTATTTTGGGAGTACTTGAAAGACTTCAAATTTGAATAAATTCAAACATAGGAATAACGATAGTGGCTTCTAGGGATGTCAAAAATATTCATACCCGTGGGTATCCGCAAATAAAATCTGCAATGGATAAGAAATAGATATTAAAAATGGATACCCGCTATTTGCGGGTACGGGTATTTTTGATACTCGCATGTTAACGGGACGAGTACAGGTATCATAGTATCCGTGGATACTCGTACCCGCTAAATTTTAATTCACAAATATATATATATATATATATATATATATATATATTAGTAAAAAACATTTTGACCTAATTTTTACTCAAAAATCAACTGGAGAAAGTGGACTTGTTGATCAAATCACTAATTAAAAGATTTTCATTGTGTTGAACGTCATTTTATATTTATTTTTATGATTATTTGGACTTGTATGAACTTAGGTTTGTTTAAACTTTATTTAAAATTTACGACAGTAATGTATTTTATTTTATTTGAATTTATGATTAAATATTTATTTTTGAAATAATTTTGTAAATACTCGCGGGGTACCTGTGAATATCCGCACATATTGAAAAAATAGACAGGTACCCGCATAACGGATACCCGACGGATATGGGTACGGGACATATATTTATCCAACGGGTAGGGTGCAGGGAGATACTACCCGTACCCTACCCGTCCTGTTGACATCCTTGGTGGCTCCATTAACTTTGATTGTGTGGGAATCAAATTTGAATAAGTATTCTCCATAATCTTCTTTGAATACAATATATTATTACTTATAACATTTTAGCGTATGAATTAATGAAGAAATATAACGGAATTTGAAGTCACGAAAATATTTGAGGTATATTTCTCACACCATATTTAACTTAATATGTTTTTTTTATTAATATATATTCTTATACACATATAAAATTTTATATAATTAAGTTTAAATCATTTCAGATGTTTCCATTCTTATATCGAAATTTCAAGTAGATCCCTATATTTTGATTTAATTCAATTGGGTCCCTATTTTAGAAATTTTGTTGTAATTGTGTATTTTCCGTTAGGATTACTCTAACAATATTAACTATATGTCATGTGTCAGCATGTGGTTTTTTTATTTCATTTATTTTTTTTATTTTTTTTTTAATTTAAAAAAATTGTCACGTATCAATCTAACATTGTGCCACGTGACAAAGACAGTGTGATGTGACAGTAACATTGCCATGTGTCATTGTTGTATGTGAAAAGTCTCAATGGAGTATTTGTTTTTGTTATTTTATCTCAATTTGGTTCCAATTTTTTTTAAATTGAATAAATTTCATCCCTATATCAAATTTAAGTTTTATATAAATTTTACAATGATATTTTTATTATAATTAATATTTTTAGCAAAATTAAATTTATTTAAATGTATATTTTGCATTGAACTCTATTTAAATATTGTTTGAAATAATTATATATAAATAATTTATAGACAAATGTTAGAGTTGGTTTAAAAATAAAAACTTTATATATTGAATTGTAAAATTTTAAATAAATATATTTATTTTAAATTGTTATAAAATTGTTTAAAAATTTTATATTTGAATTTATAAAGTTTTTATTTTTAGATAAACTCTAACATTTATCTATAAATATTTAAAACAAAATTTAAATAAATTTCAATGCCAAATATACATTTAGATAAACTTAATTTTGTTAAAAATATCAATTATAATAAAAATATCATTGTAAAATTTATATAAAAATTAAATTTGATATAAGGATGGAATTGATTCAGTTTTAAAAAAATTGGAACCAAATTGAAATAAAATAACAAATACATGGACTACATGAAAACTTTTCAATCCAATAGTGACACGTGGTACTATCTTGTCATATCACATTATTTCTGTCATGTGGCACAATATTAGGTTGACAAGTGACACTTTTTTTTAAATTATAAAAAAACCAATAAAAATTTTAAAAAATAAAAAAAATAATGTGCTGACACATGACACATAATTAACATCGTTATAATATTACTAACAGAAATTACCTAATTACAACAAAATTTCCAAAATAGGAAACCAATTGAGTTAAATAAAAACTTTTCAATCCAATAGTGACACGTGGTACTATCTTGTCATATCACATTATTTCTGCCACGTGGCACAATATTAGGTTGACATGTGACACTTTTTTTTTAAATTATAAAAAAACCAATAAAAATTTTAAAAAATAAAAAAAATAATGTGCTGACACATGACACATAATTAACACCGTTATAATATTACTAACATAAATTACCTAATTACAACAAAATTTCCAAAATAGGAAACCAATTGAGTTAAATAAAAAGGAGGAGACCTACTTGAGATTTCGTTACAAAAATAGAGACTTCCAAAATTATTTAACCTATAATTAATTACATTAATTTCACAATTACAAATACAAAGATGTTTAATTGATATATATATATATA
>Ga0214544_1005272_pt1 | contig 25167 bp, 9 predicted proteins | sample CNSS3metaG_FD_160074 | JGI IMG/M metagenome (GOLD analysis project Ga0214544, IMG submission 160074) | Root nodule microbial communities from cowpea collected in UCLA plant growth center, Los Angeles, California, USA - CNSS3 | ecosystem: Host-associated > Plants > Roots > Nodule | place: USA... | reverse complement strand
ATAAATATTTATATATATTATATATATATATATATATATATATATATATATATATATATATATATATATATATATATATATATACTTTTAATAGCACTAAACTTTGTATCCCAATTTCTTCTATTAAAAAATTATCACGTGTGTTTCAATCGCTTCACAGTCAAAGCTTTAAAAAGTTATTTAATAGGATAAATTATTTTAGTGAAATTATTAAGTAATAAGCGTGTTTAGATTGTACTTAGAAGAAATATCTTTGGTTGAATGAAAATCTCATTCAACAAAAAAAACTTTATGATTTTGTTTTGAAAGCAACCCACGATTGGATCTCAATGAAATATAACAAAAAATTGTTTAACATCATTTATGACTTTCAATACAAAATGAACTTAGATTTGAGCTTCCAAACTAAAAACCAAACACACACTAATTGGCTTTGGATAAGTTATTATCTACTCGAACAAATAGTTTCAGCTAAGTTATTAATATATTATCTAGATTGATAAATCATTTCAACCAAGTTATTATCTAGTTGTATATGTCATTTTTACCAAGTTATTATTTAATTAGACCAATCATTTCAACTGAGTCATTATCTAATTACATTTTTGACTAAGTTATTAAGTTACAAATAGTCATTTTGAATCATATATTTAGTTATATCTAGTTAAATTTATTAGTTCGTTTAAAGTAGTTTATATCTATTCAGGTAATTTATTTGACCAAAGAGATGAAGTGAAGAAACAAATACAAAACTAGTTTTTATGATATTGTTGATATAGTCATTCATAAAAAGAGAAAAAAAAAAGTTATTCATTAATAAACTTTTCGTCTATTACATACTTTTGTTATATCCTTGTTTGAGCACTTCAATTAGATAATTTGTTTTGGAGGATTTTGAAATATGTATAGATACTGGCCTTATTCAGAGAAACTGGATTAGTCAAGTTGAGAATTATGTATTAGTATAAAATACATAGATTGGTTGAGAAGGATAGGTTTGTTTGAGATGGCAGAGGTGATGGTAATATAAAAAAAATTCTTTACTTATTATTAATAATTTTTATTTTATTTGAATAACTTTTTTGATTCGTTAAAATAATTTTTGTTATTTCTCAATCATTAAGTATATATGTTGATATTTGAAAAGTTTTCTTAGATCTTTAAGGTATTTTTCATCTTATCATACCTTTAATTATACATTTGTTTTTCTTTGTGCGATTTTTTTCAATAGTCTCTCAAATTGTTTCTAAGACACACATTTGTTAATTTTTTAATATTTTTATTTGTTATTTATTTTCACTGTGTAAAATACTATTTCAATATATTTTATCTAAGTATTTTTTATTTTCTAACTCATTATCAATCATATTGTAATTTTTTCACTATAATTGTATAAATAAATTTTAATTACTAAAATATAAAAATTTAATGTAATTGTCATGAATATTTTTTTATCACCATCCAATATATATTGGAGTTCAAAAAATACAAGATCTATGTCAAAATTTTATTATTATGTCTATTATTTGTTCTTTGCGTCATTTTGATCAAGTGATATATTATGTGTATAACAAAGAGATTCATTAGAATTTAAAAAATTGAAGTAAACAAACATTTAAAATATATTTTAATTTGAATATTTGTTTTTTTTTTATATTTTTTTAAAAATATTTTTAAATTTTATCAACTAGGTTTCATTAATATTTGTGAATTTAATAAATGTTTTGGTTCTCATGAAATTTTATTTGGTATTCTAATATAAAATGTAAATAATTATAATTTATTCCAAAGTATTTGATATCGAAGAAACAACCATCCTCCTAATATTGAATATTTGATAATATTATGTTTTCTTTACCATAATTTTTTATTATTTTATAAAAATTAATTAAAATTAATATTGAAGTAGTAAAAAAACAAGGGTATGGGTACAAGATTATACCCATTACCCGATGGGGATGGAGATGAGATAAAAGTTTGATACCCATTGAGCTTGGAAATGAGGATGAATGGAGATGGGTATGTGATAACGAAACTCATCCTCGTCTCGCCGCATTGCCATCCCTACTAACTAGAAATGAGGATATTGGTACACATAGACAACATGAGATTCAAGATAAGGAGATTTAAGGGATGCAATTAGGGATGTCAAAAAAATCCGTACCCGCAGGTATCTGCGGATATAACCTGCAATGGGTAGGAAATGAATATTGTAAATGGATACCCGCGAGTAACATGTATGTGTTTTTTTAATACCCGCATGTTAACGGAGCGGGTACGGGTATCATAGTATTTGTACCCGTGGATACACATACCCGCTATACTCTAATTTAAATTAAAAAAAATAAAAAAATAACATGATTAAAATATTAACATATTGATTTTGAATGGGTTATTTTTTAACAATTAGTTTTAACAAAAAAATAATTTCTTTGTAAATTGTCATTCAACACTATTTAAATGGGTTATTTGTACTTTGTTTAAAATTTATGAATGTTATGTATTTTAATTTAGGATTAAAATATGTTGTTAAATATATTTTTTTATTTTTTTTGTAAATATCGCGAATACTCGTGAATATTCGTGGATATAAAAAAATTATGCGGGTACCCGTATAACGAATACCTGACGGATATGTTTAAAATTAATAATAAAATATTTTTTTGGGGCTTTTTTTCTTAAACATAATTTTATAATTAATTTCAAAGATATATATTAATACTAAAAAAAATTTTGATGCTTTTTTCTTAAATATCATTTTATAATTAATTTAATACAAAAATATTAGCAATAAAAAGTTTTTTTTTGATATTTTTTTATTGAATACCTAAAGCATATATGCTTTACTCATTTTATCCTTGAACGAGTCTTGGATGAATATTTGGGGAAAATGAAAATCACCTAGAGGCACAATTCTCAACATTATGCTATGACCATTTTGAGAAAACACTAATCAAAATAACAAGAAAACCAAGAGAAAAAAGCCCGATGCTATCATAATAGAAATAAAACTTTAATAATTTATCCCGTAGTTTATTTTCTTAGATAGCTATATAAATTAAAAACATATTATTTAAGATTTCTTGTAAGAAAAGTTTTAATTTTATTATTTCTTAAGCGATAAGTAAATCTAATTATAATTAGCTTTAGTAAAATTTAATCGTTAAATTAAAGAAAAAGAGAATCCAAACTTATAGATTGAATCGAAAATTTGAATCCACATCAAAGAAAACAAAACAAAGGGAAGTTGAAAAAATTCCTGCGTAATTACACCTATTCATTCGACAGTGCCATCAAAAGGAAAAGAAAGTAAGAGTCACCACACAAAGCAAAAGCAAAGCGAAAAACAAAACAGAAAATCATCGGAAGAAGACCCTCTTCCTCTCAGCGAATGGGTGGAAGATGGAAAACCTTCTCACTGTTCTATAAACGCTTAATCACTTCTTCATCATCTTCTTCTTCCTCTTCTTCCAAATCCCACTTTCTCTCCTTCAACCGTTCTATCTCTCTCGCCGCCGCACCTTCCGAAATACCCGACCCGGATCCAATCGGGTTAAGTGCCCCGGACATCGACCCCACCGTCAAAATCCCCGTCAAAGCTTATTTCCTCTCTACCAGGTACCCCAGTATCCTATCTTATTCAAGCTCGATACTTTCGATGGCCCCTTTTGCTATCTTGTGTTTTGTGAAAATGGGTCGTTCTCGGACGCTCGTTTCTGCGATGTTACTTATTACTTCCGCTACTGTTCCATTCAAGAGGAGAAGACCATGTTGTATGGGAGTTGAAATTTGTACTTCTTAGTTTTAATTTTTGATTTGGCTTTAGAGTTTTATGATTATTGTTTTTGTTTTAATTCATTTTGATGTGTACAATTTGCAGCTTACTTTGTTATTTGAATTTAAAAATTTATAGCTTTTATGTTTCTAGTTGGCCTATATTTTACTGTAATACTTCTGTTTAGTGTTAGATTTAGAAGACTCCGTGTGCGTTTGTGCGGGGACTGTAGTTTTGTTGCATTTATTTATCAGATTGGGATTTTGGAGTGCTTTTTTAGGTTGTTTTATTTAAGCAGTAACTTTAATGCTCGTATATGATTTATAAGATTATCAGGTTTTCTTAGAATTTTTTGTTTTTTATTTTACATTGATGCATTCCGTTTTTCCTTGTTTTCTGGGTTTGAATTGAAACCCTTTCCCCTCACATGTCTTTTTGTTGTCCTGTTTTTGTTCTCTACGATTTGGCTGTCTCAGATTCATCATTTTGGCAGTATAAATTTGAAGGGCATCCAGGCTGATAATCACAGAAACATTGTTCCTCCCTCTTCTCGCTCATCTTCAAACTATGTTGCTCTCCGCTTCTGTGACTTTAATTTGGGTTCTAATGTAAGGTTTATTACTATTTTTATTTTTCTGAAGAGCCTTTGTGTTTCTATAGAAATTAGCATGTCACTAAATAGTTCTTAAATATCTTTATTGAGTATTTACTTGTCCATCATTTTTAGGATACTAGGTTTATTATAATAATACTTTGTTGATGTTCCTCGTGGAGCTCCATGTGCATGTCGAATGTCCAGACTAGATTGGGATCATGAGCCGTGAGGGTAGATTTTTTATTAGACTCGTGTCATTGAAATTATGTGTGCATTTGAAGGTTAAGGGAAAGATAAGAGAAAATTCAAGCTACATATTCTGATTTATGTAGCTTGAGCTGCATCATAAGTAACGATATTTTGTTTATTGATGATGAGTGAATTAATTCACTGTATCATAAAGGAAAATAATGCTCCCTAGTTAAAAGAAGATTCAAGTGTTCATAATAACCATATCTGTAACTAAATTGTACAGATACATGACTGATTTAACAAATTCTGAACAACTTTAGGCGTTTGATTCAGGGACCTGGATTTCACGTGAAAGCAAGCAACTGTCAATACATGGTTGTATATCAGTATGGGTCAGCTGTCTTGTTCAATATTGAGGATCATGAAGTGGAAGATTACCTGGAATTAGTTAAGAGGCATGCATCTGGTTTACTTAGAGAGATGAGAAAAGATGGTAAGTTTCTTCAACTTGAAGTTCTTTTGAATTCTGTAGTGTATATATTTAACATGTTTTTGTTTTTGTGTGATTAGATTATGCAATAAAGGAGAAGCCATTGTTAGTTGAGGACATGCAAGGAGGTCCAGATTACATAGTTCTGAAATCGTTGGATACTGATGGTATCCGTATAATTGGAAGTGTACTGGGGCAAAGCATAGCTCTGGATTATTTTGTCTCGCAGGTTAATATTTGCCAAACATCATCTTATTCCTTGTACTTTGTTTGTCATGTGTTAACCCTGAAGAAAAAAGACAACCCTTAAAATGGCACCATTGAATATTTGACATTTGTTCTCTCTTATTATCAGGTTGATGGTTTAGTTGAAGAGTTCGCCGGCATAAACCGTGGAATGGAGAAAACTGGAACCTTCACTATGGATAAGAAGAAACTACTTCAGCTTGTTGGGAAGGCTAACTCAAATTTGGCCGATGTGATTCTTAAAGTTGGGCTCTTTGAGAGGTATTTTCGTCCTGTTTTAGGCTTTAGAAAAATATGTATATGCTGATGTAATAATATATTGAAAATTTCTGATTATAGTATGCCCTAGCCAACCTCACTTAGTTGGAAAAGACTTTTGTTGTTGTAGTATCCCAAAAGATTTCAAATATTTGGTTTCTGGATTAATTTCATCGTAGTCAACAGTTAGAAGATTTGGTTAATGTTTTATTGTGGATTTTGATTAATCAGATCCGAAATTGCTTGGAGGGATGCTAAGTATGCTCAAATATATGAGTATCTTAGGGAGGAGTATGAAGTTGCACAACGATTTGGAAACCTGGATTTCAAATTGAAATTTGTAGAGGTATTTCTGCCCATTATATTATATATCCATTTGACCCTCTATAAAGTATTAGTCATTTCATCTAAACAATGCATTTGAAAATGTTCAGAATCTGAGGCCGTTGGATCACAATAATGTGCTTAAAATTATGAACACCATCTCCCCCTGTATATTAAACATAGTATTTGAGGGTAGTTATTATGTTCAAATGATGTTTGTCGTATTAAAGCTAATTACATCGATTTGGTTGTCTGCAGCACAATATTCATTTTCTTCAAGAAGTTCTGCAGAACAGGAAATCAGATTTCTTGGAATGGTGCATTATTGGTTTATTGACTATTGAAAATGTTCTATCCTTGTATGAGATTCTTCGAGCTACAAATACAGTTTCTTAGCAAATAGTAAGAAGCTGAAGCTAGATTAGTTTGTAGTAACAACAATTCTTGCAATTTTTTACCAATGAAAATTTTGGCCTTTGCATTTAGTAAATAATTCCAAATATTCCAGACCCATTGAACTGTATTATGATATTTATTGGAAACTAATAAAAAAAAAAGGATGCAGACCCATTGAACTTTTGTTCATATACTCCATCTTTATGGTATAAATTATTTGAACTAGTTTTAACGCTAGGAACGTCTGTAAAATTGAGTGTACTTTTTCAACGTTTCAACGTTACCAAGTTAATTCTTTTAAAAATTCATCATCAAAAATATTTGAATTAAGAGACGACGGACTCGCCGATTTAATAACAAACTTTCACAAGATTAACAGTACCCATGAAATACATGTTTGAACTTGTATGGTCCATTGAAACTAGCAAAAACCAATCACGTTCAATGAGACAATGAATGACCAGATCATTAATAGAAAATAACAGAGAAGAGGTTCCTAACTTGTATACCTACAGAGTGTAAACATTTCCAAGAATATATAGACTACCTATTCCATACCAATAATAGTAATGACATAATAATAATAACAAACATTTGTAAACTCAGAATTCTGCTACTCTGACAGCATCACGAGGCGTATCATATGCATCTTTTGGCCTTGACTTCTTTACACCAGCAGTAAACCACACCTTATCAGACTTGTAACCTTCAACTGCAACACTTGTCACCTTCACCCACACAAGAACCTTCGTTTTCATTCCATCTATTGCTGAAAGCTTTCCCCTTGTAAGCACCCCTTTCACTCTGGTTGCGTATCTCACCACAGAAGAGTCCTTGAAACTCACCTCACTTGCAGATGGCAAGTACACTATCAGCTTACCCTTCGTTTCATCAAACTCATAACAGATTATGTTCTGCGGAAATAGCCCTGCCGGCAAATTGTACTCTCGGAGCAGTTCCGGTAGGCCCTTTTGCGGCTTCCCTGGGAAAAAAGGAGGGGAAGGAAAATCAGTGATTATTAGAATCAAAGTTGTTCATAAATCGATTGATTCAATGTTTTGGTACACATTCCTCCTAGTTTATCATAGTGCTGTATAAGTGCTTATTGAAACAATGAAGATTTATATGTAGGAAAATACAAGATTTAGAAATGTGAGCATAAGCATTCTGGTATACAGTCTCTCCTGGTTTATGTTTAAATTGACTAAAATAACTGGGTGAAGTAAATCTTAGTATGCATACATGAACATCCATGAACATTAAGGGTCAAAACACATTAATACCTTTCAGTTTGTTGAAGATCCACTTTGCCTTTTCTTCTACCGTATTTGAGAAGGTCTGCAAAAGATCACAATTTTTTCTTCAGCAAAAACAAGGCAGTGACATCAAAATCCACAGTAAATCCCAAGGCTAAAACACAAATCAAGCACCAAAATCTTTAAACTTTTGTGCAAACATATGTTCCTCCGATATAAGCAAACCATGTCATTTCACTATCTGAAACCAAAGAGAATCATGATGAAGGACTAAAAACGCTGTAAAAGGTTTAAAAAAAAAATCATTCATTCCTTCATCTGCAACATACACTCCCTTTCACATTTTTCCCCTTCCTTTCTTCAAACAAAGCAAACAAGAAATAGGTTCAAAAAGAAATTCCACATTCCCAAACCCAGAAAATTTCTCTAGATGAAGTAAAAAAGGAAAACCATACCCATCATACAGACATAACCAAAGGTACAACTTTTAATGAAGAATCAAGCATCATGGGAATCTATAACCCTAAAATGGAGACAAAGAACATCAATTGACAAAGCTTCTATTTCAGATCTCTCAAACACCAAAAGGTCACAACGTTAGAACCAAACAACACTGAATAAGAAAAATAAAAAACAATGCAATGCAAGAGAAACCCAAAAAGAAAATACTTACAGAGATGTCTCCAGAGATGTTAGAGAACTCCTCCTTGGCCTTCTTGGTGATCCATGAGTTCCCCAACCCCACCTTCAAGCTGCTAACTTTAGTGAGAGCCCTCTCCATTTTGGGGTGTATAACTGTTTACGCCTCTCTTCTTTTCCCTTCCCTTCACTTTCTGGTGCAATGCATCCAAGGAGAAGAATCTGTGACTAGTTGGAGTTGGATGGAACACACAACACACCCCAAAGGAAGGAAGAGGGGAAGGTAGTGTGTGTGTGTGTGTGTGAAAGTGGGTATCTCAAGTGATGATAAAGGTTTCACCTTTGCATCAGATTACAAGCTGAGCTGGCAAAGGGTAATACGACAAAGTACGCTGATGAACACACTGCTCAAAGCGGCGTTACGCTCCCACCTATCTCTTTCAAGTACAAATTGTTCTTTTTTTTAGTTTATTTAAAAATAAAAAAATATATATTATATTATCTGTATTGCTTAACAAATTAAGAAAATTTTCCACAAATGGTACTGTTCTAAAAAAATATTAATCAAAATCGATCCAATTTAACATTGTTTCTTAATTAACATAGTTCCCTCTTCAAGTGAGAATTCACTTTTTTGAGAGTTGAATTCCAACTTCTGTTTGGCTGGTCGGGGAACTGAATTTTGGTAGCATTTTTGTCACCTGATCAGTAAGTAGGAATTTCAATTTGATTTTTTGGAAATTTATTTTTCATATTAGAACAACTACAAAAAATCTCTTTTTCATTATTAACAACGAATTTCTTTTTAAACTTTTCAAATCTTGATTTTTAAAAAACTAAATTTCAGTAGAGTTTTTGTCACTGAAACATTCTAATAGAAGTAAAAATTCGAGTTACTAATAATCATCTTTCCGCCTTGAATAGGAAAGAATGTTTAGTTAAGAAAATAATGTTAAACTGAATCTATTTAGATTATTTTTACAATAGTGTCATTTGCGGAAAAATTTCACAAATTAAGTCTAGCGTATGTTTCCAAGAGAATTACGTTTCTTCTTAACTTGAAAAAAAAAGCATTATGGTATTTTGATTTAATTAGAACTTATACTTTTAACTGGATGAATAGAAATTTTATTTTGTTGAACATGTTCAAATAAAAGTTTGAATCAATTTAGTTTTACTAAATTTTTAAAAAAAAAATTTAAAATATAATTTTATTTTCTTAGATTTATTTTAAAAATTAAATTAATTTTTAAAAATAATTTTAACTCTTCAAATTTGTATTTAAAACTTATTTTCAAATTTAAAAGAAAAAAATGTTTTCTTTTTAAAATTTTAAGAAACCAAAATTAAATCGCTTTTATCCCAAATTTTATAAAATAAAAACACAATTAAACAAAAAATTAGTAATATAATATTTAACTTAATTAATTATATTTTCAGTATTTAAAATTCGGAATAATTTAATTTTAGTCTCTCAAATAAAAATAAAAGGTTATTTTAGTCACTATATTTTTTCAAAAAAATCCGTTTTCAGTTTCTAGAGACAACAACATTAACTTAAACGGTTACTGACCTTGCGAGCATGTTACATGTACGTTTCCAATACATACCAATACATACGTTACCATTCTAAAAAGAGTTATGATAGATTAACAAACTTTTTAACAAAGTTTTTGACAAAATTTCCTATTCAAGTAAAAAAACATTATTTTATTATTTTATTTTAATTAAAAAATAAAAATTTAATCTGTTTTAATTCTATTTTTAGAAACTTTGTTAAATTTGTCAAAAGTTTCTTTGTCAAGAGGTAATTTTCCTTTTAAAAATTATATAAGAGGTACATTTTCTTTTTTAATTTAAACAATACAAAAGTTAATTTCAATTTTCAATCACCAATAACATATTTAATTCATATATTTTTGCTAAATTTACAATAAAAAAATTGAGAATTATGATAAAAATATTCTGAAACCATTTTCATCATTTTTTAACCTTGTTATGTTTAGAATTTATGTGTGCGTATTTTTCATAATAAGTTTATAATTTCTAATCAAACATAAGTAAGTCATCAAAATTATAATATAAAATTTATGGGTTGTTAATTTGCCGCATTATATTTTTTTCCTATAAAGTATGACGATTCAAAAGAAACATATTTTATGTAGCCTTTCATTAGGGAAAATGAGTTTTTTTTTTTATTCATAGTTAATTATTGGTTTTTCCAATCACTTTTGACCCTTATGTTTGACATGTTATTAATGTTATGATAATATCTGAATTGTAAATTTGAAGCTAATTTGTGATAATAAAAATATGTGGGAAAACACATGGTGGGGTCAATAAATTTGTATTTTCCAGCTCAAAAAGGCTAATAACACCGACCATGGCACTATCATAAACCAATTCATTTTTATTCCGATCGAAGTTTCCAATTATTGAGAAGAAAAATGGTGGATAGACCACAGATCCCAACATCATTTTATAGTTTTCTCCAGCTGTTTCATGACTTTTTTAGGGTTTTGTCAAGCCTTTTGGATAACTCATTTAAAGCATCTATCTTTCTCTTTTTCATAAATTGTAGCATTATACTCAATTGATTTGATTGAAAACAAAGACAAGAACAAAATATTGAAGTGTGTTTCAACCTAATTCCATGCATTTGTTTAAGGGCAGAAGGACAAATAGGAAATGAATTGAGGTATTTGAATGATTTGAGATTAAAATTTGGTGAAACAGACACATAAGGATTGATTTATCGTATATAAAGGTATGCGATTATTAACTGAGGCAAACACTAAGCTAATGGCTATTATAACGCAATAAGAGATAAATAGAGTTTTGAATTCACGAAATCATAAAAAGAGTTATTACTTAAAAGAAATAAAAAAAAAGTTATTATTGAAAAGCTCAAAAAGAGAAGTTAGTTTATTGATACATAGAAAATATTGTGAGAAAATTACAACGAAATAAACACGAAGTTAATTTCCATTCATCCGAACCGAAAAATAATATATATATATATATATATATATATATATATAAAATATTTTACAATATATATATATTATTCTCGTAATAAATATTATACCATAATAAATATAAGGGTTAAATATATTTTTAGCCATTAAACTTTAATGTAAAATTGAAATTCGTCTTTGTTCCAAATTTTGACACAATTTGGTCTTCAAACTTTATAAATGAATGTATATAGTCTTTGTAATCTCACTGACGTTTTGGATTGACATTTAAGTTGTTTACATTGTTTGACACGTTCTAACTCAAATATAAGTCTCCAAGGCTGCTTAACACGGAAAGAAAAGTTAATACTTTTGAGTTAAAAGAACTATATTCATTTATTTTTAAAGTTTGAGCAAAAATGTATCAAAGTTTCAAACATGGACGAATTCCAATTTCATGTCCAAGTGGAATTCGTCCATGTTTAGGGACTAAAACATTTTTAACCCTAAGTATGATTATGAGCATAATATAACACGAATCATGTAACGTCCCAATTTAATAGAATAATTCTAATAAATAAAATGTCGCATGTTTATAATATAAAAATAGAGCACCGATAAAGTATATTAGAATTAACATTTTACAAATATCCATAATATACTGAATAATAGGAGCTAAGGCACAAAACATTGGCCATGAGCAGAAAGTAAACATAAGACAATTGTCTCAAAAGGATTGCTCGCAGAGCAATGAAATTAAAATAACAGTTCACAAGGAGAAAGGTTCAACAATGAGCAACAAAGAATCCAGGAAGCCTAACTAAACAACAACATTTTCGCCAACATCACGATCACCAAAAGTCTCCACGTTTGCTCACACCAAGGGTTTGGTGATCATCACAAAAAGAAAAATTAAACAGAAACACAAACACAGAGAGAAAGTGTAAGTAAGAGATAAAAATAATTTTCATCATATATGTATATAAGCAGATTTTTAAACCGGCATTTCAATAAGTACACCAGGCATGTGAAGGAAAACAATGTAAGAACCTCAAACTCAATTATCCGGATAAATATAAGAAGATTAGATTCACTGGATGCTTGCACTTATGGTGGCCTCTACTGCTCTGCAGAGCCATTGCCAATGGATTTCACCTTACTACACACAAGGTTAGTCCATAATCATCTAGGGCCATTATCCTGCCAAAGACAACCTCCTCATGCTCTCGCCATTTGAATAAGTTCGCTCTATGTGAGACTGATTGATTCTTTAGAGTTTCAGGATGCAACCTTGCTTGAATCCTTATCTGATTATATACATTACAACACCACCATGAAATCTCACCAAGAGACTCATGGAATTACGTCTAGCTCATACCATATCCATGTTCCCACACCAAGTCCACATGTTATCTCAAAACATCATAATCTCATGCCAATGCACAACCCACCAACCAATTCATAATTCATTTCATACCAAGCATATCAATATCACATAAAACATACATAGTCACATGTTCATGCTTTTAAGAGTAATTAAATCAATCCACAAGTGAAATCACATAGTTGAAACAAATCTTCCTCATTCTCACTCAAGCTAAGAGGTCTTGCTTAGGCGACAAGGTCCCCTCGCTTAAACACTTATACATACAAAAGGAGCACCAAAAATCCACAATCCTCAGATCATCCTAAAGACAACCAAATTTCAATTATCAAACAACTCTTGCTAAAGTAAACATACAACAACCACGACATAAACACAACACTCTACTTCCCATAAAACACCTAAGATTCAACTTGCTCTAATCTCATAAATGTAACACCCCAATTATGTAGGATCACCCTATTAATTAAAGTATTATAAACTAAGTATTAAGCATAATCAAACTTATTAGTATATAAAATGTATTTACAATCCTTCATAAGAAATCAACATTTTAAACATTTAAAATATATAAAATACTCGATTGACTAAGAGAATTTGTACCATACAAGAGTTATATACCTAAGCGACAACTACAGTCTAAACAAGCTCTCTTCAGTTTAACCTTTACACATCTCTCTCACTTGCACTATCTTATGTTCACGTATATCATACGATCATCATAGGAGGAAAACCATAACACAAGAGACAACAAGGTAAGCTAGTGAAATTTTAACAAGTTATATAGTGAAACACCCACCAATACAAACATTCAAATACATAGAGTCTTTACCATTCAATATTAATATAATATTCATAAGACACAAAATTCTCATACCAATCATTTCCTTGTTTTAATATTTTTAACCTTTTGAAACCACAACTATACTTTCCAATCACAATCTCAAAGGATAATAAGACCTTATCACCATCACCACTGGAAGATTATTTTTTCCCTCTTATTCATACAACATGTCCATTCACAAAATAAAACACTTAATACAACAATTGTATTGCACAAAAACTCATTCTCTATGTAATATACATTCATCATTAAAACAAAACATCTACCTTTCATTTATTACTATATTCAACATTTAAGCGATACTACAATCAATCAACATCATAATCATCAATAAAATATTATAGTTCTATCATAACATATTGTTCAACCATCTCATACTCGCTTAGCAAATTTCTTTCTTGCCCAGTGAACCCCATCTTGGAACAGGGACTGCCTAACACTACAAAAAAGTTACAAATTAGCTATAGAAAATTTCCTAGCTAATCCGTTGCTAAAATGTTCTACGACAGATTAACTACTAAATTGTTAAGGAATGTTTCCTAGCTAAATCCAGGTAGCTAATTAGAGAGGGATATAATCTCTCTCTATTCCGTAGCTAATTAGCTGCTAATCCTCTCGCTAATTAAAGTAAAAAAGTTTTATAAGTTCTAGCTAATCTGTCGCAATTTTATTCTAGCTAATTCGTAGCTAATTTGTCACAATTTTGTTGTAGCTAATTCGTAGCTAATCTATTGTAATTTTATTCTAGCTAATATGTAGCTAATTTGTCGTAATTTTGTTATCGCTAATCTGTAGCTAGTCTGTCGCAATTTTGTTTTCGCTAATCCGTAGCTAGTCTGTCGCAATTTTGTTTTCGCTAATTTGTAGCTAATTTGTTGCAATTATGTTCTCGCTAATCTGTAGCTAATTTGTCGCAATTTTTTCTCACTAATCCGTAGCTAATTTGTCGCAATTATTTTCTCGCTAATTTGTAGTTAATTTGTAGCTAATTTGTCACAATTTATTCTTGCTAATCCGCAACTAATTTGTCGCAGTTATATTAATCTTTTAGAAATATTATTTTCTTAATTGCAATTGCTTCACAATTATTCCTCTCTATTATAAATCATGCCCATAAACCTAGAGTGTCAAAACAAAGAAAAATTTGAAAAAAAAAAATGAATGATTCTCTAGTGTCAAAACATCTCCAATATTTGCAATACATTGAAAAAGAAAAGTAGATAATCAATCATACAATGATCAAAGTAAATCCAAACCTAACTTTTTTATTGAAACAAACCAAATCAAGTTCTTGCCTTCGCAAAGATTGGACTTAACGATGAAGTTCCAAGTGCCACGACGTAGTGCAGTTGCAGCGGAGCAAAGTGGTGCAATTCCAACGGTGCAGTACAGTCCAGCGATGCGGTGTAGGTCTAGTGCGATGCAATGTATGGAGATGGGGTTGAGATATAGTGGGAGTTTCTATGAGACCTAAATTAAAGGTTTAGAAATAAGAGAGGTAGAGAAAGAAGAGAGGGGAGAAAGAAAAACTTTCAAAAAAACTTCACAAGCTGTAAAATTTGAAAAACTTACCAGTATTCGGTATCACACACCTCTCTCTGAATGCTTTTAGAAATTTCACAAGCTTCTGAAAATTTTAGACAACAATTTGAATAATTACCACTAAAACTAATTAAATATTAGATTATTTTAAAGTGTATAATTAAATTAAGTTAAATATTTATATTTTATAAATAAAATATTTACATACAATTTACTTTTACTTTATAATGTATCGTAAATAATTTATTTAATATTTAAAAATTTAAAAATAAATAAACATATAAAAGAAATTATACCTTAAATATAATAAATTTGTATTAATATAAATTAATTAATAATTATTTTGTTTCAATCAGTTAACATATGAAAGAAACAGCGTAAGAGATAATAAATAATTAAAAAAAATAATTAATCATTTCATTTGAGTATAATTAGTAAGAATTGTTTTAATACTTTTATAATATTTAAATGAAAAAAAAAATATTGTATTAGTCAATTGTTATTTATCATTTAAAAAATATAACAAATATAATTTATAAATAAAAAATTAACTTATATATAATAATATAGTATATTTTTATAATTTGTTAATATATTGATAACCTTTTAATTTTTTTAATAAATTTATTTTCTTTAGAATAGTTTTATTTTTTAAATATAAATTATATTTGTAGTTACCGACAAAATTCGGTCTTATTTTATTATATATTTTAATTAATTTATTAATATTTATATTTATCATTTATATTTCAATATATATAACTATATTTAAAAATTTAATTTTAAAATGTTTAAATTAAATATAATTTAAAATTATTAAAATTAAAATTAAAATTAATTTTAAATTATTTAAATTAAAATTAATTTTAAAATATTTAAATTAATATATATATATATATATATATATATATATATATATATATATATATATATATATATATATATAACATCCCAATTAATAGTCCGTTAAACTACTAAACAAAATGTCATATAATTATAAAGTAGGCAGATAGTCAGAAAACCCATCCAGGAGTATAATACAGTCATCCCAAAAGAACCTGTTCTAACTATTGTACTGTATTGTACTGTTCTCTAAAACAAACTTAAGGAGAATAAATTTTACACATTCCAAAATGCTTTCTCTAACAACACAGATTGAAAGTAAGAGAACATCTAGAGCCACAGATCAAGTCCCGTCCAAAGGAGGAGTCCCGTCACCTAAATTCTTCTCTGCTCACACCAAGTCACAGGTGATCATAGCAAAAGAAGAAGTTCAAGGGAAAACATGACAGGCAAGAAGGGTAAGCTAACAACTCATATAGTAAGAGGTGAATTTTCATAAATAAAATACAAACAATTTTACGCACATCATAAAATGAAAACAAATCACTATTTCAAGACGCACAAGTACCCAACTCTAACTTAATATCCGGATTATGTAAACAAATTGGAGCTCTTGGTAGCTTGCACCTGTGAAGGTTCCTAAACTCTGCAGAGTTTAGGCTCAAGGGGTTATCACCCAACCACTCCCAAGGTAAGTCTCCTTTGCGTCTATGACTGATCGGGTCCATAGACTAGGACCTCCTGCTACTCCTCACGACATGACCCATCACACTCTACATGAGTCTCAATGGATTATTGGAGCGTCAGGATGCTAACCAAAACTGAGTCCTTAAATGTTTACACACACTAAGTACTTTCCCTAGGAATTCCCATGAAATCCTAGTTCATCTCATCTCTTCACAATTCTCATTTTATCAATTTTCCTCATACAATTATATACATATACTACACCTCATCGTCATCCAACATACTGAAAGCAAACATCATTTCTTTTCAATTAATACAACTATCATTCATTCAAAACAGAAAAGAAAGTATAACCCTGCAGTGGAACTCGCCTAAGCTAGCGAATCTCGCCTGGGCTAGGAAGTAGTCTCGCTTAGGCGAACTACTCTCGCCTGGACGAGACCCTTTACAGTGGCAACTCGAATACCAGAGCAAGTTCTCGCTCAGGTTAGGCTGGTTCGCCTAGACGAGAAGATGTCTCGCTCAGGCGACCCCAGCTCGCCTAGGCGAGACCTCGCGCAACACTCAGAGATGACCTCCTGATACTTTCGCTTAAGCGAGAGTCACTCGCCTAGGCGAAATTATCAGGTTTTCTGCACTGTTCTTCACATGCAATGTTACGAAATCCACACCACAACCCAATTACACATCATAAACAGTTTAGAAAGGAAATTTAACTAAGGATCGTCTCATCCAAACATACAGGGAACCTAATTACTCAAAATTTGATCAAAGGTTAGCTTTCCTTACCTCTTTTTGCTAAAATTGAGCTTGGTAGAATTTGAAATGGGCACCAAGGTGACAGGGATCTCAATTTGACCTAGAATTTCATTACCAAAACACAGAGGAGAGGAAATTTCATAATCAACTCGGAATTCAGGGATGAACGGATGAGTTCTAGATGAAATTGGACTAAAAAGGAGAAACGGAACCTACCGAGGGGGAAGTGAACTGATAGACGAAGCACCAGAGGGTCCAGCTGAGTCCGATCTTGCAAAGTCTGGTCACAGAACACAAGAAACTGGTGAGGGGATTAATGGACTGGTAGAATTCAGGAGGAGAGAACTGAGAGTAGAGAGGGAGAGTGGGAGTTGTGTTTTCTGATAGTTTTAGAGAGTGAGAAAAGATGGTTTTAAAATTTAAGGGGTTTAACAATATATATATATATATATATATATATATATGTATTAAAATTAAAAATAAATTTTGTATGATTTTAATTGAGAATGATTAGCTACATGTATATTGTTTTAGTAATTTTATAGGTATTTTGTTACGAACTAGGTATAATTTTATTTCTTCGCTATTTCATCATAAACTAGTTAAAAATTAGCTACATATATATGTTCTAGTAAAATTGTAGCTATTTTACTACGAAAAAACTACAAATTATTTCTTTTGCTATTTTCTCGCAAATTAGTGAGAAATTAGTTACAAATATATATTATGGTAAATCTGTAGCTATTTTGCTACAAACACGTTACAATCTTATTCTCTTGCTATTTCTTCGTAAATTAGAGAATGATTAACTACAAATATTTTTTTCTCGCTAATTTCTCTAGCTAAATAAATTTTTTCTTGTAGTGTAACGACAATTTGGTGGGCCTTGCAGAAGTGAAACAAAAAACCTTGTTTCAGCTAGTGCCAAGTGCCACCTCACTAGTGCCTAGTATATAGAGTGGTGCCTAACATACCAAGCCTTGCATGCAGCATCCAAGCCATTAGAGCTTCTTGGAATTGAAATTCCATGTAGTGCCTATTGGTCCCTAGGTACCACCCGATGCTAGGGACCTCTAGAGCTCAGTGGAGTTGATTAAGTGGTACCCAACGGTCTTGATATATTGCCTAGTGCCATCGCAAAAATATGAATATTGTCTATATGAATCAAATAGTCCAATTGATTTTTTTTATAACTATTTTGTCCTTTTTCTTACATCAAAATGATATAGTTTGATGCTAATTATTGTCAGAAAATCCAATTAACCAATCTAATACGTCATGAACAAATTCATTCATCAAAAACTCAATTTCTACACTATTTCAATATTTCACCATTTAATCAATAAAAATTTTAACAACCAAAACCACACTATGCATACAAAATATTCCTCAACATAGCATATCACACCAATAAGAACTTAATAAAGCATTAAACCATTTTACTAGCTTCCGTTATCTAGATTGTGACCCACCAACACAAAACTCCATTGCCTATTGAGACCCCTATTGATATGGGAAGCAATATCTGAACACAAATAACTCAAACCAGTTATTTGATAACACTCTAACCATCCTAATCGAATAAAGATTCATTTTGAGCCTTTAAACACCACATGCATGTCCTAAACACCTCACAAACATACTTCATAAAAGATAAAAAAGAAGAACAAAGAGTGAACTTACTTTTTTTGAAGAAATTAATTGGATAGGATTGTAACCTTGAATGCCAGAAGTCATATAGCGTACTCTGATCATCAAATAACAGGTAGATTTGTTAGACTCTTAAATAAAAGTTAGAGGAAGAAAAAAGAATAAGTTTAAGAGAGTTTGTGATCTTTATAAAAATGAAATTTGATTAACCGATAACTCTATTTATAAGCTCGAATTTTATTAATGAAATAATCAAGTTTTATTCTTAAAGATATATTTTCCTTTTAGCTATTTTCTAGAACCTTATAATTATAAAATTATTATATTATTATATTATAAAGTTACAAAATTATAAAATCACAAAATTATAAAACTACAAAATTATAAAATTATAAATAATAAAATCATAAAATTAGTATATCATAAAATTATTAAATAATAAAATTATAAAACTATAAAACTATAAAATTACGAAACTATAAAATAAAAATTTATAAAATAGAATATGTAAAATATAAAATTATAAAATTACACAATAATTAAATAATATCTAAATAAGATTACGAGACATGATAATTATCACATACTTGTTAATGGACAAATTAAAGAGTCAAAATTCATTTAAAAGTATAAATTTTGTGAATGCATAGAGGACAATAAAATTTATTTAGGACTCAATTAAACTAAACATGTATCTAAAACACTTAAAACTTAATTAAGTCTTAAGATTAATATATTGAAATGAAAATAGAAGAAGTTAATTTAATATTTAATTTATTTTAGAATAGATGTAAAAAGTAATACGTGTAATTATAAATTGTAAATTTCGGAGAATTTATTGTTTGTATTTAACTTAAAATAAAAGTGTGTAAGATTATAATATTTAAATATTATAGAAAATAATGTTTGAAATAAAATATACATATCTCAAGGTTGTTCCAGTGATATTTTGTGTAAAAGTATTGATATTTAGTATGATAATTTTTTACATCTTTAGTCTTTTTAAAGTGTGGCATCTCTCTGTCATGGACATTTTCAATGTCATTATCCACGTTACTTTTACGAAATTCAACACAATGGAACCAATATTACAATTTCATTATCCTCACCTTGATATCAAATCCATATTATGTTTTCTCCAATATCTATGATTTTTCTTCGTCAAAACTCTCTTACAGCGGTAGTGTGTTGAGTAATTATAATACTAGAAATTCTCATGATTTCATTTTTAAAATTTGTTAAAAAATTTGTAAGAAAAGACTTTTTTTCTGTTATTTTTCTAAGAATCTTAATTGACAGGTAATTTTTTGTGGGTAATTATTTTCTACAAAATTACAAAATTTGTAACTATTTCCTACAAAATTTGTTGCGAAAAGTGTTTTATATAAAATATTTTACAAAAAAATTGGTAACAATTTCTTACAAATTGTTTTACATAATAAAATTTGTAAGTATTTCTTATGAACAAAAATTCAAAACAAAATTTACAGAAAATATGAATCTTTTTTAATAATAACATGTTCTTCTCCTTTTATTCCTTCATCTTTTATTAGTACTTCGGAGTTTAATATGTTGACGTTGTTTTAGTAAAATTGATTAGTGTTAAGCATGTAAATATAAAAGAGTTAAAAGACAAATTTAATTGTTTGTTTACTATTTTGGATGAATTTTTAGTAAAGATTAATATGTTGAAAAAGAAATGAAAGAAGTTAATTCAATTTTTAATATTTCTAGAAGAAATGTAAAAAGTAATACGCGTAATTATGAATTTTAAAAGTTAGAGTTATTATTTGTATTTAAGATAAAGACAAATGTGTATGATTATAATTTTTAAATACTTGAGAAATTAATGTTAGAAATAAAATATTAATATGCGAAGGTTGTTCCACCAATATTTTGTATATAAATATGATATTTAGTATGATATATTTTCACACAACTACTAGTCTTGTTACAGAGTATTGTATCTCTGAATCATAGTCATTCTCATTATTACCATCACGTTTACGAAACTCAACACAATGAAAGCAATATTGGTATTACATCAACCTCACTTTAATGTCATATCTGCATCCTCTTTTTCTCCGAAATCTATTATCTTTCTTCATCAAAATTTCCATCCCTTAACAACATATCGAGTGACTATGTGCTCTTCCTCTTCTCCTACACCTTCATTTTCTATTGGGTATTCTAATTTAAATTTATTAATGTTTTTTAATTGATTTCAACAAGTTGTTTATGCATTTAAAAGGTGTATCTTGTAAATTTATATTTTATTTTTTATTCTTTTTTAGATGTGATACAACCAATTTTAATTTACTCTTTTCAATAATTTTCATATGTTGTCGTTTGTTATTCACATGTATTTTTGGATAAATATATAAATAATGAATATGATGATATTTTAGAAATATAGAAAGTGAGATGATTGAATAAGTAAAATGTATCGAGGGAATGACATGACAAAGGAAATAAGGTAAGGAGGGGAGGAAACTAGAAAAACAGAGCATCTAGCATTTCTTTAAGAGTTTGGTTTGGACCCATATATTTTATTCTGGTATTTTTTGTATGAATTTCTTATTGTGATTTCATGCATATTGTTGATCAACTTTGTATACATATAGATATTCAGGTAAAAAGAATGTGCATGGAAATAAGAGCTTCACCTTAGAAAGCATCAGAAACTCTTTGATTCAACAGGAGGATACAATAATATTCAATCTTTTAGAGAGAGCTCAAGTAAGATTATTATTATGAACTTATCATTAATAATAAATTTTATTAATAAAACAATTCTTTTATATGTGAAATATGAGTTTATTTGCTACATATATAAAATATATTAATAACGATTAATAAATTTTTAAGTACAATAAACATTTGCTTAAATCCACATTTTGATCTTGAAAGTTTGATGCGAACTTAATTAGGATGCAGACTTAGGAAATTTTAAAAGTCATATTACAATATAAAATATTATGGGTCTATAAGTACAATACAAAATATCATGGGTGTTGGAAATTTGTAGGAATTGTGAAAATATGAGAGATAAGATATAATATGATGGATATAAGAGATATGTTAGATGAAGAACTTGATATTTTATTTTATTTTATTCATATACTCTCTATATATAACAAAATGTAACATAATATAAATATAAAATATAAGTAATTGGTCTGCACGAAGTTAAAGTTGATCAACATGATGTTATCTTCAAATCATTAGAAAGTATTATTAACACCTTGATGTCAATGTAGGTGAGTTGAAAGATTCCCTTATTTATCATCAGTTAAATCAAGTTAAGGGTGTGTTCATTACCCTTAGTTGCATTGTATAAAATAAACAATCGGGTGAATGAATCCAAAATAATCGTCAAATGACTTTACATGATTTTTTAAAAATAAAGTCATAACATTATTGACCAGAGAAGTTTTCCTTTACGAATGTGGATTTATGATGCCAACTTGAATGAGTGTGGAGTTAAACAAATGTCTATTGTACTTCTAAACAATAATAATATAACAATGGTTTTATGATATTATTTTTTATATTAAATAGAAAGCATAAAATCTATTATATGTTCAGTAAAGAAATTAAATGTTTCATTAAATTATAATTTCTTCTAAAAGAAAATACTCCATACATTCCATACGTAGTATATTTGAAAGACTAACTTTAAACGAAGTAATTATTATGTTTCATAAATTAGAATACATTAATATGAAGTTATTACCATATATATATATATATATATATATATATATATATATATATATATATATAGTTACAAAAAGTAATAAGTGTTATGAATTAATGGTCGTCTATTGATTTGATAATCATATGATTGATAATCATACGATTCAATTAATCTTTATGTAATATTTTGTATTTACTATTTGATTTAGATCCTTTTTGGGTTACCATATTGTATCTATAAATATGACTCGTCCTATCAGTAATAAGACACACATACAAACAAAAGTCGCTCCCTACTCTCTCATTCTTTATTCTTCTTCTCCTTTTCTCTCTCTTATTACCTTTATTTTATAACACGTTATCAACACGAGGGTTATCCAACTTAGCGTGAAGGCATACTTTTTTTCTCCCTAAGGACGACACTCTACATTTCTCAACCGAGGTTCTTTCTAATCTTTTTCTCATTCACAAACTTTATCTTATATTTTTTTTTTGTGATGATAATTGTTTGATTTTTTTTCTCTACCTTATTATTATTATTTGATTTTAGTAATTTCATACATGAAATTTGATGATATTAATATTTTATGTGCTAGTTCTAAAACATGTCAAATCTTGCAAAGCTTGAATTTGCGACCCTTGATATTTCGGGGAAGAATTATTTATCATGAGTTTTAGATGCTGAAATTCATCTAGATGCAATGAGTTTGTGTGATGCTATTAAAGAAGGAAATAAAACATCTGAACAAGACAAAGCTAAAGCTATGATTTTCCTTCGTCATCTTCATGAAGGGTTGAAAATTGAATACCTTACTGTAAAAGACCCTTCTGTATTGTGGAAAAATTTAAAAGAAAGATATGACCACCAGAAAACTGTGATTTTGCCAAAAGCTCATTATGATTGGATGCATTTACGGTTGCAAGATTTTAAAACTGTAAGTGAATATAATGCTGCAATGTTTAGAATTACTTCTCAATTGACTCTATGTGGAGAAAAAATTACTGATGAGGATATGTTGGAAAAAACATTCTCAACTTTTCATGAAACTAATTTGCTTTTGCAACAACAATATCGTGAAAAAGGTTTTCACAAATATTCTGAATTGATTTCATGCCTTCTTGTGGCTGAACAAAATAATGAGCTCTTGATGCAAAATCATGAGGCCTGATCAACTGGTTCTGCTCCATTCCTAGAAGTGAATGCAGCAACATCTGATCCATATAATCATGAACGAGGTCAAGACCATAATAATAATCATGGTCGTAATTTTGGTCGTGGTCGTAGCCATGGTCGTGGTCTGGTCATGCTATTAATCATGGTCGTGGACATGATTATAAAGGAAATTTCAAAGAGAAACTTCATCAATAGAAGTAGAACAATAATGCGAAAAATGAAAAAGAAAGGGGTGAAAATAATGGCAAAAAAGCTGAAAATATATGTTATCGTTATGGTAGTAAAGGTCATTGGACCTGTGCCTGTTATACACCAAAGCAGCTTGTTGAACTCTACCAAGAATCACTTAAAAAGAAGAACATAGAAACACATTTTGCTTATAAAGATGGTGATTCTGATTATGACCATATGGATACTACTCATCTTGATATTGGTGATTTCTTTTCGAAACCCGATGGAAGCATTGATCACCTTATTGGTGATGGGAGTGTTAGAAAATAGTTTTATTTTATTTTATATTATGTTATTAAATTTTAAGAAAATGTTTTACATTTAATTCATGTTGCTTTTATATGTATAAGTTTTTATGAATAAAATCCTCTATTTTTATTTATTTATTTTTCTTCTCCTCTAACAAAGTAATCTCTAATATTGATATTTATGTTTATATGAAGAATGAATATTGGCATTAACACCAATGATGAGGATTTGTGCCTTGCTGATAGTGCAACAACTCATACAATTCTCAAGAGTAATAAATTTTTCTCTTGTTTTGTAATGCGAGAAATCAATGTTAGTATTATTTCTCGTACTACAAATATAATTGAAGGCTCTGGAAGAGCTACTGTACTTCTACCAAGAGGTACAAGATTGTATATTAAAAATGCATTTTATTCTCCTAAGTCCAATAGAAACTTATTAAGTTTCAAGGATATTCGTCTAAATGGATATTATATTGAGACAAATAATGAAGGAGATATTGAATATCTTTATATCACTTAAATTGATTCAAATAAAAAATGTGTATTGGAGAAATTATCAGCCTTCTCTTATGGCTTGTATTACACATATATTAATGCGATTGAGACGCATGTTATTGTAAGCCAGAAGCTTACAAATAAGAATGAATTTCTTGTTTGGCATGATCGGTTAGGTCATCTTGGATATATCATGATGCAAAAAATAGCTGAAAACTCATGTGGACATCCACTTAAAAGTCAAAAACTTCTTCAGTCCAATGATTTCTCATGTACTGCATGTTCGCAGGGAAAGTTGATAATAAGACCATCACTAGAAAAAATTAGAAATGAGTCAATCTCATTTTTAGAATGAATACAAGGTGATATTTGTGGTCCAATACACCCACCATGTGGATCATTTAGATATTTCATGGTATTAATTGATGCGTCCACTAGATGGTCACATATTTGTTTACTATCAACTCGAAATCAAGCATT
>Ga0214544_1005271_pt1 | contig 25168 bp, 14 predicted proteins | sample CNSS3metaG_FD_160074 | JGI IMG/M metagenome (GOLD analysis project Ga0214544, IMG submission 160074) | Root nodule microbial communities from cowpea collected in UCLA plant growth center, Los Angeles, California, USA - CNSS3 | ecosystem: Host-associated > Plants > Roots > Nodule | place: USA... | reverse complement strand
TTTCCACATTTCATAATATCAATTTTATTTTTTACAATATAATTATTTATTAAATTTTTAAAAATTAATAGCTATTTTTACTTAATTTCTATAAAATTGTTTATTTTTTTTTCTTCTTTTTTTATTCATCAACAATTAATTTCACTATTCATTTCACTTTATTTTTAATAAATATAAATTTGTTTTATATATTAACTTAATAACATTACATTATTATCACATATTAGCAATATTAACGTATTATCATTCATATCTAAAAAATGCGTACACACAGACGTTGTTGCGTATGTGTGTTTACATTTTTTTTAATATTTTATAGAAATTTGAGTTAAGTTTAACTCCCATGCTAAAAGCAAAAATATTAAAATATCTTTCATCGTTGAGACATGCCATTGCAGCTATCGTGCCTCCGCATCCGTCGCCATTGTCACTACACCTCCGTTCTCCACCGTTGTTGCAATCCTTTTGAGAGAAAGCAATAAGAGAGAGTGTAAATCGATGATAATTTGTGGGAAGCTTGTTCAAGAACACTCGTTATGAATAATTTGTTTCGAAAATCTTGTTCTTGAAATCCTATTATAGACTGCATCTTATAAGTTTTGAAAAGTTTGTTCTGAAAAGTTCATCTAAAAAAGTATTACATATGTTCTGGAAAGCTTATTTTGAAAATTCTAGTCTAGAAAGCTCTTTACAAAATGAATTTCATATGTTATAGAAATTATATTTCAATTTTTTTTTTCAAAAACTCTATTTTGGAAATCATGTTCTTAAAATTTCAAAAAGTTTGTCCCAAAAATCCTGTTCAACAGGTAATCTTGAAGTCCCTTTAGGAAGGGTAAAAGGTTGTTTTGAAACATGTGATTGTTGTTAGAAATCATAAGAGCGCAAAAAAAATGTATTTTCCATTAATACATTAGAAAATGTATTTTTTATTTCTTCTTGTAAATATTTTATAATTACTTGTTGATTAACCTTTAAATGTATTAGAGATTTCCTTCCTTCATACTTATTGCATTTACATTGTCATGTGTTTGCTGAAAAAAAAAATCTTTGTCATGTGTTTCTTCATGTCTTTGATTTGATTATCTAATTGTTGTCTGTTAAATGAAATTTTCAAAATGGTTTAAAAATTTTAGATCTTTACCCTTAATATTTTGCCACTGTAGAAGAGATTTGTAGTTATTTTAGAAAAAAATTAACATCTACATTGGAATAAATTAATATCTCGTAACAATAATAGACTTGATTACTTTTATTATAGCATGAAATTATGTATAAACCCAATCATATAAAAATGTATCCTTAAAAGGAATTATTAAGATAAATAAAGACGGTAAAAAGTTCAATTTGAACATTTTGAAATAAAACGAAAAGTAATGAAAGGTTAAAAAATAATAAAGGAATTAAAAATAAATAAATAAACAATATTAAAAGGAAGTATTTTTTGTTCTAAAAAAATGATAAAATTGACTTGACCAATATAATAAAGATAAGTCTCATTTATACCTTTGATATCTTCCTTTAGGTGTACCTTATTTTTGTTATTTTTTTGTTATGATTTTTTGTTTCTTCTATTTTCTCTTTATATTTTAGAATATTTCATTCTTATAAAATTATTTTATCTTTTAGGGATTAACAAAAGTAATCTAACTACTATTATTTGTATTATATTTAAGTAACAAAAAAAAAAACTAAACTATTTATAATAAAAATTAAACATTAAAGCAAGAAAATTAATAAAAATTAAACGATATTTTTTCATTGTTTACTTTTAAAAAACTGAACTTCTATCGGTTAACTGCTCACTAATTGAATTATGTATTTTATTTTCTCCTTTTTCTTCAAAGGCCTCATATCATAAACACCGCGCAGGCTCCATTTTTTAATTCAATGATCACCATTGAGACAATGATCGTGAGCTTCTCAGCCCCGTCATTACTATATAAGGCCATGTCGCCTTGCTCTCGCCGTCCCACCTTACCACCTTCACTGCAATTCTAACACCTCGAACCCCACCCAACTGGTATGTCTTTTTTTGAACCTTAAATCCTAACTAACATTTTATCATTCTCTTATATGTCTTTTGCATTCTTCACATTTTTCTATACTCAATGCTTCACTACTCCCATTTCACCTTTTTTTTTTCATCGTCATATAATATTTTTCTTAAATATTTAGGCTTTTACTAATTTCGGAACTCTATGTTCTACACTTTGACAAAATAGTTATTTGTGTGAAAGGTGAATACAAACCAATTTAAGATTGTCCTTTGAATGTTCTTTTTATAAAACATATACACTTTGTTTATGTTATTGTTTATACACTTGCTATATTTAATTTGGGGAAAAACATTATGTTTCAATTGTTTAAAAGTGACCTCACGATTGTGGTGTAGGTGTTGAAAAAACTTTTGGGTGTGACATTTTTTATGCATATTACAAAGCGACTCTCATTATGCTCTATATTAATTAATTATGAAAGTGTAAAATATTTCTTTAATTTTTTTCCTCTTTTTTTGAAAGTGTTTTAAAATTTAGCACAACTAAAAAGTATTTCAGTTAGTTCGGTTCAGTTTGGTTAGGTTCAATTCAGTTCGTTTTGATTCGGTTCAGTTCGGTTTGGTCCGGTCCGATATGGTTTGGTTTGGTTCGGTTCGATCCAGTTTGGTTTTGCGCGTTTCGGTTCGATACAATTCGGTTTTGTGCGGTTCGGTTCGGTTCGATTCAGAGCAGTTTGATTCGGTTCGGTCTGGTCCGGTTTGGTTTAGTGCGGTTCGGTTAGGTTTGGTCCGATTCGGTTTAGTTCACTTCGATTCGGTTCGGTTCAGTTCAGTTCAATAAATAATATATATTGAATTTTTAAAATAGTTGTTAAATGTAAAATTAGAAAAATAAAATATTTACAAGAGGTTTTTAGACTAGCGGTTAAAAGTAAACTATTTATAAAATAATTAGTTTCTAAAACAATAATTAAGGATAAAAATTGAATACCGAAATATGAACACAAAAGAGGATATCCTCTTTATATATTTTTATACATGAACAAAATCTTAGTAAACTTAACTATGATTATCTGTATTATATTAAAGTAAAAAAAACTAAACTATTTATAATAAAAATTAAATATTAAAGTAAAAAAAAATTAATAAAAATTAAACAATATTGTTTTATCGTTTATTTTTAAAAAAATGATCTTTTATCGGCTAACTGCTCACTAATTGAATTATGTACTATATTTTCTTCTTTTTCTTCAATGACCTCGTATCATAAACACCACACACACTCCATTTTTTAGTTCAATCATCACCATTGAGACAATGATCGTGAGCTTCTCAGCCCCGTAATTACTATATAAGGCCATGTCGCCTTGCTCTCGCCGTCCCACCTTACCACCTTCACTGTAATTCTAACACCTCGCACCCCACCCAACTGGTCCTAACTAACATTTTATCCTTCTCTTATATGTCTTTTGTATTATTCACATTTTTTCTATACTCAATGTTTCACTACTCCCATTTCATCTTTTTTTTTTCATCGTCATATAATATTTTTCTTAAATATTTAGCCTTTTACCAATTTCGGAACTCTATGTTATCCACTTTGACAAAATAGTTATTTGTGTGAAAGATAAATACAAATCAATTTAAGTTTGTCCTTCGAATGTTCTTTTTATTGAACGTATACCCTTTGTTTATGTTATTGTTTATACACTTGCTATATTTAATTTGGGGAAAAACATTATGTTTCAATTGTTTAAAAGGGACCTCACGATTGTGGTGTAGGTATTGAAAAAGCTTTTGGGTGTGACATTTTTTACGCATATTACAAAGCGACTCTCATTTTGCTCTATATTAATTAATTATGAAAGTGTAAAATATTTCTTTAAATTTTTTCCTCTTTTTTTGAAAGTGTTTTAAAATTTAGCACAACTAAAGAGTATTTCAGTTAGTTCGGTTCAGTTTGGTTAGGTTCAATTCGGTTCATTTTGATTCGGTTCAGTTCGGTTTGGTCCGGTCCGATATGGTTTGGTTTGGTTCGATCCAGTTTGATTTTGCGCAGTTCGGTTCGGTTCGATTCAGAGCATTTTGATTCGGTTCGGTTCGGTCTGGTCCAGTTTGGTTTAGTGTGGTTCGGTTCAATTTAGTGCGATTCAGTTTGGTCTGGTCTGATTTGGTTCAATTCAGTGCGGTTCGGTTCGGTTCGGTTTGGTCCGATTCGGTTTAGTTCACTTCGATTCGGTTTGGTTTAGTTCAGTTCAATAAATAATATATAATGAATTTTTAAAATAGTTTTAAATGTAAAATTAGAAAATTAAAATATTTACAAAAGAGGTTTTTAAACTAACGGTTAAAAGTAAACTATTTATAAAATAATTAGTTTTTAAAACAATAATTAAGGATAAAAATTGAATAACGAAATATGAACATAAAAGAGGATATCCTCTTTATATATTTTTATACAAGAACAAAATTAATCTTAGTAAACTTAACTATGATTATCTGTATTATATTAAAGTAAAAAAAAAACTAAACTACTTATAATAAAAATTAAATATTAAAGTAAAAAAAATTAATAAAAATTAAACAATATTATTTTATCGTTTATTTTTTAAAAAATGATCTTTTATCAGCTAACTGCTCACTAATTGAATTATGTATTATATTTTCTTCTTTTTCTTCAATGACCTCGTATCATAAACACCACACACACTCCATTTTTTAGTTCAATCATCACCATTGAGACAATGATTGTGAGCTTCACATCCACGTCATTACTATATAAGGCAATGCCACCTTGCTCTCGTCGTCCCACGTTACCACCTTCACTGTAATTCTAACACCTCGCACCCTACTCCATTGGTATGTCTTTTTTTGAACCTTAAATCCTAACTAACATTCTATCCTTCTCTTATATGTCTTTTGCATTCTTCATATTTTTCTATACTCAATGTTTCACTACTCCCATTTCACCTTTTTTTTTCATCGTCATATAATATTTTTCTTAAATATTTAGGCTTTTACTAATTTCGAAACTCTATGTTCTCCACTTTGACAAAATAGCTATTTGTGTGAAAGGTGAATACGAACCAATTTAAGATTGTGCTTTGAATGTTCTTTTTATTGAACATATACACTTTGTTTATGTTATTGTTTATACATTTGCTATATTTAATTTGGGGAAAAATATTATGTTTCAATTGTTTAAAAGAGACCTCATGATTGTGGTGTAGGTGTTGAAAATACTTTTGGGTGTGACATTTTTTACGCATATTACAAAGCGACTCTCCTTTTGCGCTATATTAATTAATTATGAAAGTGTAAAATATTCCTTTAAATTTTTTCCTTTTTTTTTGAAATTGTTTTAAAATTTAGCACAACTAAAGAGTATTTCAGTTAGTTCGGTTCAGTTTGGTTAGGTTCAATTCGGTTCGTTTTGATTCGGTTCAGTTCGATTTAGTCCGGTCCGATATGGTTCGGTTCGATTCGATCCAGTTCGGTTTTGTGCGGTTCGGTTCGGTTCGATTCAGAGCAGTTTGATTCGGTTCGGTTTGGTCTGGTTCGGTTTGGTTTAGGACGGTTCAGTTCGATTTAGTGCGGTTCAGTTCGGTTTAGTGCGATTCAATTTGGTCTGGTCTGATTTGGTTCAATTCACTGCGGTTCGGTTCAGTTTAGTGCGGTTCGGTTCGGTTTGGTCCGATTCGGTTTAGTTCACTTCGATTCGGTTCGGTTCAGTTCAGTTCAATAAATAATATATAATGAATTTTTAAAATAGTTGTTAAATGTAAAATTAGAAAAATAAAATATTTACAAAAGAGGTTTTTAGACTAACGGTTAAAAGTAAACTATTTATAAAATAATTAGTTTCTAAAACAATAATTAAGGATAAAAATTGAATACCGAAATATGAACACAAAAGAGGATATCCTCTTTATATATTTTTATACATGAACAAAATCTTAGTAAACTTAACTATGATTATCTGTATTATATTAAAGTAAAAAAAACTAAACTATTTATAATAAAAATTAAATATTAAAGTAAAAAAAAATTAATAAAAATTAAACAATATTGTTTTATCGTTTATTTTTAAAAAAATGATCTTTTATCGGCTAACTGCTCACTAATTGAATTATGTACTATATTTTCTTCTTTTTCTTCAATGACCTCGTATCATAAACACCACACACACTCCATTTTTTAGTTCAATCATCACCATTGAGACAATGATCGTGAGCTTCTCAGCCCCGTAATTACTATATAAGGCCATGTCGCCTTGCTCTCGCCGTCCCACCTTACCACCTTCACTGTAATTCTAACACCTCGCACCCCACCCAACTGGTCCTAACTAACATTTATCCTTCTCTTATATGTCTTTTGTATTCTTCACATTTTTTCTATACTCAATGCTTCACTACTCCCATTTCACCTTTTTTTTTTCATCGTCATATAATATTTTTCTTAAATATTTAGGCTTTTACTAATTTCGAAACTCTATGTTCTCCACTTTGACAAAATAATTATTTGTGTGAAAGGGGAATACAAACCAATTTAAGCTTGTCCTTTGAATGTTATTTTTATTGAACATATACACTTTGTTTATGTTATTGTTTATACACTTGCTATATTTAATTTGGGAAAAAAACATTATGTTTCAATTGTTTAAAAGGGACCTCACGATTGTGTTGTTGGTGTTAAAAACTTTTGGGTGTGACATTTTTTACGCATATTACAAAACGATTCTCCTTTTGCTCTATATTAATTAATTATGAAAGTGTAAATTTTTCTTTTAAATTTTCTCATCATTTTTTGAAGGTGTTTTAAAATTTAGCACAACTAAAGAGTATTTAAGTTCAGTTCAGTTTGGTTAGGTTCAGTTCGGTCCGATCTGGTTCGGTTTGGTTCGGTTCGGTTCAGATATCGGTTTTGTGCGGTTCAGTGTGGTTCGGTTCGGTTCAGTGCAGTTCGTTTTGGTTCAGTGCGATTCGATTCGGTTCAGTGCGATTCGATTCGATTTAGTCTGGTTCGATTCGGTTCAGTGCGGTTTGATTCGATTTAGTGCGGTTCAGTTCGGTTTAGTGCAGTTTGATTTTGTCTTGTCCAGATCGGTTTGATTCGGTTCAGTACAGTTCGGTTCGGTCTGATCCAATTTGGTTCACTTCAGTTTAATAAAAAATATATAATAAATTTTTAAAATAACTTTTAAATATAAAATTAAAAAAATAAAATATACACAAAAGAGAGGTTTTAAGACTAAAAATAAAAAAAATCGTTGTTACGTCGAAACTTTTCTTTATGACCCAAAATTTTAAGTCCCTCTACCCACAGTACAGCCCAGTCTACAGCAATGATCGGTTAGTCAAAATGGTTTCGGTTCAATTGCTAAAATGTCTAAAGTTTTATCATAATAAATACTTCTACACAATGAATTTCAACATTCCTTTATTAGTTATATTTTTTAATTATTTTGATTTTTTTCTTTTACAGAAATACTTAACTGTACTACTTTTCCGTCAGCAAAAAGTTTCAACCTTTGAAATTATTAATTAGTTTTATAAATTGTCAACCACAAAATGCTTTTCTCCACATAGGGGACCACGATTATTTAGAACTTTATACGAAAAAAATTCCGAGAAAAAACGGAGAGATAAAATTATTTTTTATAAATTAAAATTGATGTTTTTTAATAAATTAACATTACTTTATGCATATAATTTAATTTGTAAATACTTATTCATATACCTTTTCAAAATTTTATTTTGATATGTGTATAAGTTAATATTAAATTACAAAAATAATGATTTCTCGAATGTTTTTCACCCAAAAATTCATTCAACCAGAGTTTATATATAGTCGAACAAAGTTTTAAGACTTTTTATCACTTTTGTTCTCGTTATCTCCTAAATCCCTCCTTGTTGATACGTTAAGTATTTGTTATTATAATTCGATTATGAATTCTTAAAAATCAATATAGTGTAGAAAATATTTAAAAATACTTATTATTTTCAACATAAATAAAAAAAATTAAATAGTCAATAAATAAAAAACAAAATGTAATAGAACCTATATTTACAAGGGAATGGAAACCTAATTAAACCTACATTACATTTACAACATTAAAAAGAAAAAATCTCTTCAACTCATAATATGTAAAGAAGAAAGTTCTTAGTGAATCACGCATCTTAGCTAATCTGATTGACTAGACTGACTTGAACATAAAAGAAAAAAAAAAGTAGCAAAAATTTGTGGCACGTGAGAGACCAACGAAGGAGACATCAATAATCAGCGTTATTTGTATAGAAGTCTCTTTCATAGTCCCTGCATGTGTGACTTCTTCACTATTGTTTTTCACAGTAAGCAAGTTGATGATTTTGTTTTTCCAAGTTGCGTGCTATTTGACTCAGACCCCGAAGTTTCAACTCCCCAGTCTCTTTAGACTGCATTTCCGTCTTTTTTTTGCTATCTCTCTGCATACATTTCAAATAACGCTTTTGGCAGTGTCAAATTAGGCCCCACCATGCAACCATAATGGCCACATATCGCAACTCTATATAACACCCAATCCACATGCAATAAATCTCAATCTCCAAACACCTCACAACACAGTATACTGTAAATTGGGAACACTCTTCTTCTTCTTCTTCTTCTTCTTCTTCTTGTTGTTGTGATGGGTGAAGCTCCGAAGATAGTGCAAATCGAAACCAGGTACGTGGAAACCGATGCTATCAACTTCAGAGACGTGGTTCAGAGCCTCACGGGAAAGAACTCCTCCACAGATTGGATAGGGCGAAATGTTAAATCTGCTGCTGAGTCATGCTCAAAAGGAGGAATCGCTGAGTCAAAGGAAATAGGAGCTGTTGCTGCTGCTGCTGCTGCTGGAACAAATGAAACTCTCTTCAATAACATCTCCTTCAAAGACTTTGATGGGTTCATGTTGCCTCCCACCGAGTTGATGCCATGGTCATACTCATATTAAGATCGCATATCATCATTCTTTTGGCCTTTCTTTTACCATCACACAATTCAATTCATATTATATTAGTCTATGAGATGTTTTAGTTCATAACGAAAATCATTTGGCCACTGATTTTATCCGATATATATATATGTATGTGTCTGTCACTAAACTCTGATTTTTCTTATTTACTTGTGTTTGTTACAAGTATATATGAATGGGGTATTGCAGAATTTTTTTGACAGATTTTACCTATTCTTCGTAAGCAATCATGATTCAGTTAGATAGAATTATAGTAAGAAAAATTTCCATACAAAAATTTTGTAATCTAATATGTGTATATGTACTTAAACTTTGAATCTGATTCGTACTTTCCGTTTAAATTTTATCTAGCTACGTGAGTTACTGCACGCGTTTAGTAGCTATTGCGAACTTTGCTTACAATGAAAGGGAACCTTAATTACGGACGATTCATACATGTATATATTGCTTGTTATTTATCTAATATTAACGATCTTTTTTTGTTTAAGAAAAAAAAAAATCTCTGTCTAAAATCTTAAACTTAACTATCGTAAGTCTATATAATTACAGATAAATATATTGGTCTATTAAAATCATTATTATAGAACAAAACTTTATTTCAACCTTCAGATTATATCATTTTTTTCAATGCTGAAGTCAGATTCGTAAAAAAAAGAAAGAACTGTCATTAGGAAATAAAGATGACCTAATTATATTAAGAATATTTCTTAAAAGCTTTTCAAGTCAAAATGTCAGCATAAAGGGTTTAGCCAATCCGCCGGCAAATGTGATTGTCCAACCACGTTGTCTGGTTTGGATTTTTTGTTACTAAATTTGCGATTTGAACAAAATTCAACTTTAATATAATATACTAGAAATTTGAAGTATGTTGTTCTTGTGGTTTGAGTCCAAGACTCATTATCAGCGAGTTATGAATTTCAGTTTACAATTTATTAAAGAAGAATATTATATTGACTTATTTTCAACATGTTGACTGGACAAGTCCAAATAATCCAGGTTGGTCCATTTTGTCAGTTTTGTACAATAATTATTGAAGCTAAAGCATCAAACTAACAAATTTACTCCATTGTTGACACTTACATAGTTAAATATTTTTACAAGGTGTACCTGTTGAAGGAAGACTTGACAACATTCATTTTATGGACTTTAAGATTATGTATGTATTTTTTTATGTTATCTTAGACCCATTCCGTATTAGATTTTTATTATGAATGGTTTGATACTTGCACATGTATTCTTAATGTATTATTTTTCACACCGACAATGACAATCATTCTGATTTAGGTCATATAGGTGTTAATATCCACAATTGATATTTATCAGAAGGAAAAGTTGTTTCAAATTTGCAGTAAAAAAAAATGTTTATCTTTATATATAAAAAAATTAGAGATGGTAAAATAAGTATCGGGATGATTTGATTTATCAGTCAAAAATTAGCATAGGTTAAAGTTTTTAATCCGTTGATCCGTTAATATTTTTTTTAAGATAAAAATTAAAATATCTTATATGTGCTTTAAAATATATACATATATTTTAAAAAACCAAACTTGAAAAGAATTAAAAAAATTTACATCAACTATTTAATTAAAAAGGTAAGTAGTGAACTTAAGAGAAAAGGGGTAAGGGTGAGAATAAAACTTCAGAGGTGAGTGCCGACCCAAGTTCAAGCTCCACTGAGTCTATGGGTTGGGCTTAAGAATCCTTTTAATGAAGTCAAGAAGCCCAAATCGTACTGTAGAGAAAGCTGTAATTTGATTGAGCCCAAATGCAAGGGTCCAGCAATTGTATTAATTCGGCCCAAGGTATTCGTGATTATAACAATACATACTTTCGGAATTGGGATCATTGGATGTGAAAAAAAAGGAAGGCGAAAATTCTCTTGACCAATAATTAATTTCTCAGCAATAAATAGGTTTTCGGTATATTTAACCAAATAAAAGGGTACTTGGGTTATTTAGGTAAATAAAAAAAACGGTATACGAAAAAAAAAAAGTCCGGAGGAAGTGAGCGAGAGGAAAAAATAATTAAAATTAGCACATTTTTATATTGTCGACATTAAAAGAAGCAAAAATAATAATAATAATAATAAAAAGGAAAGAGAAAACTTGAGTTCTTTCTGTTTTGCTTACTCTTGAATAAAAAGAAGTATTTAGTATACAAATATTTTCTCTCGTAAAAGATAAAATATAATTATCCATTTTGTGTGAGATGTAATACAAAAATTATGAAAATTTTCTTCTTATCATGAAATCTTCCCTTTGAAGAGAAGACGGCAATTACATATTTTTCGTCAATAAATACAAAACAAAGTATATATAGTTTTATAATACTCCAATCCCTCATTTTCCGTGCTTGTAATTGGTGCCAAACATCTTGAATCATTAACTTTTTTTAATCAAGTTACGTTTAAGGAAGCATTAATTTAAGAATTAAATTAGGTGCAATAATGTTATTTAATTTAGGACAATGGTTATTAAGCAAAATATCGATTTTTGAAAAAAAAAATCATGGAAATATAGCACCAAGCTTTATCCCTAGATTAAGAGATAATAAATTGAAATGAATGGCTTTTGTAACATAGGGCGTGACTTAAGTTGTCTTTGTGCAAACACAAACATGTGATGTGCTTTAAAACTATCTTTTTAGTATGCCTATAACACACCCACCATACCCCTCTACCTTTGCAACAAATATTAAATTGTCCTTCAACAAAAGCCATGATCTTTACAAAAAAAAATAACCACTTTCAATATTCTCCTACACATGCATATTCATATTCCATTACATGCATCAAGGAAAAAAAAAAGGTACCACTCATGATCAACAAACAAACAAATTATTTAATACAACTTGAATATATTTTTGAGTAAAATAAAGTTAATTGACAAATTACTTAATTTTACACGAACAAAAACAATATATATTTTCAAAGAGTTTTCCAATCAAATATGACAACAACAATTTTTGTGTGAAGGGAGAGTAGTTTCAGGGTCAAAGTTTGTTGACATTTTTTTTATATTAATTTAGAAATCCTTAAACATCAAGTATCCATGAAATTTTAGTTAATTTTGATAAAGAGAAGGTAGGTGCTTTATATGAAAGGAGCTTTAGAGCACGTAAGCCTTTCTTTTTTTTATCTTTTTGTAACAGTGAGATCACATGCAATGCAAGTTATGGCTAGTGGCTGGGGTGATGCCATTCGTAAGTAAAGTGCATTTTTTCACAGCAACTTTTCCACTCTTCCTCATCAACACTGAATGTACACAATAAAGTGTGGTGGGAAAAACCATGGCTATGGATCCATTCACATAAGCTATGGTTGATAATTCTCATAACTGATCAACTTTCTAGTAGTAATCTCGTAAACACTTTCACTATTATAGGAATGCAGAACCCTTTTCAGTTGAGTATTTGTTGAAAGTTCTTTGAACTAGTGGTGAAATTGTGATAAGATGATATTATCTGCTTAAATCTTGTTATCAATTTTAATATGTTACGTCAGTGATATATTTATCTGATATTTTAAACACGTTTTTTGATAATATTTAAATTATTTATATTATTTTGACAATTATGTAATTCTAAAATTGAAAGGCTAAAATAAATTAAATTTTAAAAAAAATCACTTAAAATTAAGGATAAAAAATATATTTAATCATAAATTTTATTACAAAATGATTTTGTATTAATATCAAACTAACATATTTAAATGTAAGCTTAAGCTGATGAATAAGATATTTATGAGGGTTTATGTTCTGTAGTTATCCGTTGTTAATATGGTTAGGCTGATTAAACTACAAATGGTATCACTTGACACCACAAAATAGAAAAGAAGTTTTGCCACGTTACCTTGGATTACACACAACGCAATTGGATGGAAAGTCTAAAGCATGCAGAAAAGAAACATTTACTATGTTAAATAATTTGAAAGATTAGTAAAATATAATAACTACCACATATATTGGAAGACTTTTAGTTTAGTTCAATCTTTTTAACTTCTATTGGTCCCGTTGTCATTAAATACAAAATCTTTAGATCAAAGAGTTCAAATGAAAAAGTTAACAGAAATCAATCATCAGAATAATATTCCTAGATACAGAGATGATTTTTATTTTCGAATATTGATGTTTTTTTTAATTTAACAATTTAATTATTAAATATAAGTAGAGTTGTTTTATTAGAAAGATGCAATGAAACTCTCATCGGTACTTTTTGCACTTACTTTTTGTTTTTGGTTGGATTTGGAATGATAAACTTCTGCGTTAATTTTGAGAATTTCAGTGGATTTTTTAGTTATTTAATTCTTATAATTTTCACCTAAAATTGTCTTCAACTACTTGACATATATTATCTAATAATCTGTATACAGGATAAGATACAAACAGTGAAAAGTATTCATTTTCAGATAATTGAGATGCGATCTCTAAGTTTTAGGACCATGTCTGGTCGCGGATATTAATTCGCAGTCCGAAAACAAGTCGCTCAAACTCATATAATATCACGGCCTATTTGTTGAATTGTTCCACATTTTCAACTATTTTAATTTATACCTTTGCCTTTTTATTCCATTAGGATAATTTTTTTATTTCTTTATGATACAAAGAATTAATGTTTGTTAAAATATTTTAGATGGACTTTTTAAAATTTTTTACAATATATTATTTTGGATGAATGTCTTATTTATAAGAAATAAGAAGTGATGACTAACGAGTGACTAACATGTTCTTTTGGAAGTGATGATAGAAGAAAGTAATTATGAGAATTTATTGAAAATTCAATTCTACTATCCATAGTGAAATTAGAAGATATTCATTCTCTTTATTTTAAAAGAACAACATAATAAAAATTAGTAACACAAATAATAATTTATTATGATTATAATAAAGATTTATTACTTATAAAATTACTATTAAAAAATACGTAAATAAATTATTTTTCACCTTATATATTAAATTTATTTTCATACAAAATATATTGTATTATTTATTTTTTATAAATAATTTTTTTATTAAAATTTTCAATCATTTCATAAAATTTATAAAAATAATTCTAAATCATTTATATACAATTTTATATTATAATAATTGGAACATTTTCATAATCTAACTTGTTTATCTGTTAAATTTTTTTTAACACGTTACATCGCTTAATTTAGTCAAAAATTTTAAAAACTTGCTCCTTCTAATTCTTTCTCTCAAAATAACACAACCTAATATTATAAATAAGTAAATGATAATGACGTGTTTGATTATAGCATTATTGGAGGTAACTGACTTTTGAAGAGAAAGAGTTTTCCCTCATTAATGAGGGAGGAATCTAGTCTATCGCATGCAAGTGGAATTCAAAGCTTGCTTTAGATCTAATCATTCCTAAGTTCTCTTTGCATTTCTAACGTTCTTGTTATGTTTTGTCTTTTAGCTTTAATTGATCTTGACAATTAGTCAAATTAGTTCGTCCAAATAACTAAAAAGCTTACAAATCCTGCACTTATGTAGTCCATGTGGATACCATACTTCACACAATATATTATTAAATCTCTTCATAAACTATACTTATCCTTAATATATCTTACACGTATCAGGGAACAATTAATTACAATATACTTTGCTTTACTTAAGGAGAGACTAATGAAAATGGTTTAAGTTTATAATGTCATGTCATACGAATCTTTATACCAAAAAATATCCAGGATCTTTTTTCTTATACAGACAAAAGCTGTAACAAGGATTAGGACTTTCTTCCGAATTACAAAACTATACAAACATAAACACACGTGCATATGTGCGCATCATATACTCAATCTTAACTTTTCTTAGGTTCTTACAATCACGTATATTTGAAAAATACTAAAAACACACTATTTAATACGTTTTGAATACATCATATTTCATCGGTTAAAGTACTGGAAATAACAGAATCCTATGACCTGCTGCCTCGGAGTTCATTTTTTCTGTCATTAAAGAAGTATCTGATAGCAAAACTCATGCATATACTTTTGAGTATGTAACACAGTATGTATTGGTTTATTGTATCCTTTGGTTTTTTCATGGAACAGGAAACGGATCCACAAGGCTAATTATTGCGATCTCTACAACAGAGGGGCAGAAAACTTTTTGCTAGGGTGGTTGTCTGATCCGAACAAGATTTTTTTGTGGAAGAGAACATGAACACTTGTTTTCATTTGATTAATTTGACCACCTATTTTGTCGAAATCGAACTCATTCAATGAAAAACAGAAGGAGGGCTCTCTGACCATGACTCCTAAAGCATTATATATGCATGTTACAGAAATCTATGGATGAACCCAGAAAAGTCCCAAACAACTCACCGACCAGACAAGGTTTTTCTAAGCAATGACACGCACATTTCCCACTACTTTCTGTTGATTTAGATCTAACATATTATGACACTTCAACCAGAAAATAAATAATGTACCTTCCACCTCATGTATACAGGTACGCTTCTCATTCTGTCCCCCTCCTTTTCAGCTCAAAGTTTTTTGGAAGGTATATATCATTTCATAAATAATACCAATTCACTCAAACCAGTACTTACTAATGCTAAATAATTATCGTTGTCTGACATATATAGTCCAAATTTTGTGCATGTGATCACTTACAAATTAAGTATCTAATCCCTTTCTCAATAAAATATATTTAGTATGATCCTATGTGTATATCAGAGATCCAAGGTTGTTTGTCTCCGACACTGGCATAATAAAAAAGATGTACACATAAATATACATTTGTTTAAAACAGAATCCGTTATGATTAAAGTCCTCTAAATTTCACCTTATCTGAATTTTTGGGAATATGCAATGACTTGCCATAAAGGCTCTAATATTTAACCAAGCAGTGGGATTTGTTTTGCTTTTGTCAGAAGAAAGTGGGTTAAATGGAAGTTGGCATGGGTTGGAAAGAGACAACCCAGGCGAAAAGAAATATGCATCATTAAGAATATATAAATAAGGAAACCAAGCCAAACCAGAAAAAGCCCCCAGGGTAATGGCAAATGCAATAGCAATACTACTAAGGCAAGCTAACTCAACCAAACACAAATCCTCTCATTTACCTTGTCTCTCTTTTCCTCCAAAATATTCAAACAAGAAAAGAAAGGAATTCCTCCCCCTTATAATAATACCTCTATATCTCTTCCACAATCCTAGACTCTCTTCCTTCCTCACAATGGCAACTTTCATCCGAAATTTCGCTATCAGCTATGCCTTTCTTGCAGTTTTCCTCTCAGCAGGTACCCTGTTTGCTCTATTTTTCTATACATCTTTCTGTTTTTGCATACCCTTTTGTGTACTTGTAATTATAATCGTTAGCTAATGATAACATTGAGTAATATTGCTGACATTTTTTGGTTGATTGTGCCATCATCACAGGTATTGGAGTTTTTGTAGGTGTTGAGTCTTTTGGAATCAACTATGGTCAAGTGGCTAACAATTTGCCACCACCAGACAAAGTCCTTGAACTGTTGAGCACCCTTAATCTCACAAAAACAAGAATCTACGATACCAATCCTCAGATTTTGAGTTCTTTTGCCAACTCAAACATTGAAATCATCGTGACAGTGGAAAACGAAATACTAAGCCAGTTGGATGATCCTCAACAAGCAGCTCAATGGGTGAACAGCCACATCATACCGTACCTACCAGAGACAAAGATCACAGGGGTTCAGGTTGGGAATGAGGTCTTCACTGATGATGACACCACTCTTATTCAGCACCTTGTGCCAGCGGTAGTGAACATTCACAATGCTCTATCTCAGTTAGGCTACTCAAACATCAAAGTTTCAACACCTAGTTCTCTGGCAGTGCTTGCTTCCTCGTACCCTCCTTCATCTGGTAGTTTCCAAAGTGAAATCTCTGGGATCATGTACCAGTTTTTGAGCTTCTTGTCAACCTCCAAGTCCCCCTTCTGGATCAATGCCTATCCCTACTTTGCTTACAAGGACAGTCCTAATGGGATTCCTTTGAACTATGTGTTGTTCAATCCCAATGCAGGAATGGTTGACCCTTACACCAATCTCCACTATGATAACATGCTTTATGCTATGGTGGATGCTGTTTCGTTTGCCATCGCTAAAATGGGCTTCAAGGGGATAGAGGTTAGGGTCTCCGAGACTGGTTGGCCATCCAAGGGAGACGCTGATGAGGTTGGTGCCACGCCAATGAATGCTGCAACTTACAACAGGAATTTACTGAGAAGGCAAATGGCAGGTGAAGGGACACCTTTGAATCCTAGAATGAGGTTGGACGTGTACTTGTTTGCGTTGTTTAATGAAGACTTGAAGCCTGGACCAACCTCGGAACGAAATTATGGTCTTTTTCGGCCCGATGAATCCATGACGTACAATGTTGGCTTGTCTGCTCTTGCAACCTCGTCAGCATCAACTTCCTCCTCCTCTTCTGTTTCTTTTGCTTCCTCTGCCGCTAGGGTTAAGGTAAAACTAAAACCTTTGATCATCAAGTTACTTAGCTTATAATACAATTTCAACCCAATTATTTGTATTGATAAATTTTGTTCCTTCTCTTTAACCATGAAACAGGTAGTAGCACCATGGAAATGCAAAAGCTTTGTGAACTGGATGCTTGTGTGTGTACTGATTTCAACCCTTTACGGGTGAAGAATATCCCTATGTGAAATTCATGTCACTATCCTCATTAAGTACAGTTGGGATTTTTCTTCCTTCAAGTGACCAAAGAGATTCACCCCTGAACAAAGGCATTATGGAATCTGAAGTTCGAAAGTTGAAGGTACTATTTTGAGGAAAATAGAGACCTACCAACACTCTGCAAACAATTGAGTAGCAAAACCAATGATAGAACACATGAGGAAAGGAATTGTGAAGGGTTGAAAATGGTGTAATTCTCAACGTCTTAATCAAGTGGCTATGCTTACGTTCACTTACACCACCATTAGTCAGTAGTCACATTCTAGCAACTAGCATGCATGTGGCGGTGACCAGAAACTGAACTTATTATTTTAGGTAGACAATGGACAAAAGCCATCTCATTCTTTCGATGCAAGATTATGTAGAAGAATAAATTCTAGTTTCAGTTTATTTGCTTTGATTATCAGATACCAAATATATGTTGTATGTCGCTTATGTAAAGTTTATTTCCCTTTTGTTTGCTTACTGGATACGACTATATTCCTTAAAATCACAAAGATCATAAAGCTCCCTATTTCATAAAATTTAAAACTATTCCAACGTCATCAATTCTTTTTTTTTTTTTTTTGTACAAAAGAGTTTTATGGTTTTATAATCATTCTTGAAATAACGTAAGATCAATCATTCATGAAGCAAGTTTCAATGGTTCTATGAAGAAAGAACTCTGTCATAGTTTTATCCTGAAAGATAACATGGCAAGTGAGAAGATAATCTATATATTATCATTATTTTTAACTATTAAACAGTGTAAGATAATCTATGTAAGTTTTCAACTTTACGTGAGCTTAGTATACAAGGCTACATAACCAAAAGTTAAAATTTCCTACTTTTTAATTTCATTGGTGAAAAGGTGAATAAATGACTGGTCCTGGAAGAAAAACTAGAGGCTACCCTTATTGGTTGCTAAGACGTGGAATTCATTCAGGACCCTTGAGTATTTATATTTATAGTATGTCCTGATATTATTATATTTGATGGGGGTACATTTTTAAAAGAGGTACATTTTTTAAGAATAACATGTCGTAAGATTATGATTCCTTCTCACTTTTTCCACTTTTGCAATCTTGAGAACGCTCTGTTATAAAGATTAATAACAAAATCTGTTCATAACCTTATTATAATACAGAAAGATAAGGCTTTGTTTGTTTCTATTATCTTCGAGAGGAGAGTGGGGCGGTTCTCCTTTATTCCCTCTGCCAAATAAGCCTCATCATAGGGTCATTCCCAAAGGTGCCTTTAAAAATAGTTTCTTTGTTGTTTAATTAATTTTCTTCTCTCTTTGGACCTTCTGTTTTCCTAGTCTTAAAGAGGGATAATCAAACCTCAGCCATATGAAAAAGCGATGCTCTTCGACATAAGCTAACGTGGTACACATGAAGCCCTCAAATTATGAATGCTGACCATTAAGTATATCTTCTTTTTTTTCTTTTGGGGCATGAAAAGGGACAATTTTCAAAGAATCCACCAAGAATATTTGTGTTGGAGTTGAACATTCTTATTTGAAACTGTATCTCGAAGACATGTGATGTGGCAACAGTTTTTGGGCTTTTAGTGAAATGATTAAAGTATAATAAGACGTATCCCCAAACAGGGGTCCCATGGAATTTAACTTCTGCATGTGAAGTGCTCGTCTATTATGGACCTGAAAAAAATGTGATACTTCTATTCTTAAGGCTATATACGCTATTTCAGAGTCTCTTTCTTTTGCCAGGTTGCTAACACACCCACTCATACCTCAATAATACTCAATAATAATCAAATCATTTTGTCTACTTTCTGTGTTCGGGATTTCTATTATTTGTGATATCTTCAACTGTAGTTTTACACAGCGCTAGATCAATCTATCACCTTTTTTGAACTTCTACATGGCAGTGCTCAAATATCAGGGGGCAATGGTGATAAATGTCATATTCATCTAAAAACTTGTAATGTGTAGTAGCTTTCAACATTGACTTAAAAGAAGATGGATAATGTGCAAACCTTTTTCCATTTTCCAAACTTATAAAAAATTTACACATAACCATGTTTTCAGCATCTCAAACACCTTTAATATATATACTTCAAGTGTCTCCATTGCCATTACTTTGGATACCCATAGAAAATAGCTTGTCACTGCCAAATTATCATGCATGTTTGTTTTTTTTTCTCCTTTTTATATTACTTTAACTGCTTTATTTTGTTATCTACGATGAAATACTTGAGCAATAATGAACTACTTACTAAAATACCATAGCGTTGAGTTCATATTTATATATATATATATATATATATATATATATATATATATTAAATTAATCTTTTTTTTATTCGTATGAAAAATCAGAGTAGATTCATTCAAGAACATAACTTCCTTTTCAAACCTCATAATATTTGGATTGTTTGTCATTTTTCAAATTGTTGTTAGTCAATACAAGACTTCTTTACTATTAGTTACCGGTTGCCACTGCAACGAATATAATTTCAAGATATCACTAATTCTATCAAGATTTGGCTCCCTTGAAGAGTGTTATTCAATTTAGAGAAAAAAAAAAAGTAAAAAATTTATAATATGGGTTGGGATTGGTGAAGGAATCCATGGGGTCGCTGTGAAGTCTGGGATTAGGGACTTTTTGATGTAAAGAATGCGGTTTAGGATCTGTATTGTGTTTGCTACGAATTGAAGATGCACTTAAGGTTTTTGATGAATTTCTTGAGTGAAAAAGAGTTGGTGTCGTGTAACACTTTGATGGGTGGGGGTCTTTCTGTTTCTCAGCCTTGTTTTGGAAAATGTGTTTGGTTGAGTGTTTTGTCAGGTCCTGGTGACATAGGCAAGTCTGCATCAAAATTGGATTTAGCTAATTTGAATGTCATTACTGCATTGATTGATCTTTATGCAAAGACAGGTCATATCTATCTGGCACGACAAGTTTTTGACAGTGTTACAGAAAAAAAACATGTCTTCTGGAAGCAATGACTTTACTCAAGCAAATGAGTTTTCAAGGAATGAAGCCTAATTCTTCTACCTTGCATTGAATATGGATCTATTCAAGTAGTTGGTCACAGATAGATTTGTTGAAGAGCAGAAACTATAACTGGATGCGCTTCTTGGAACGACTCTTGTTGATATGTATTTTAAATGTGGCTTTGTACACGAAGCTATCAACATATTTGAGAGGGTTCAAGAGAAAGATGTGAAATTTTCGACTATTATTAATTTCCCATTACTTGTATTTTGTTTTTATGTATAAGGCCATGATGTATATCTTGCCACAATAAATAATTAATTAGTAAAGCCTATTACATAACCCAAACCAAATACCCAGAAGCACAACATGGGATATTGCTTCCTGCAACCCCAAAATTACTAACTGAACCCCCACAATAACATCAAAACATCATTATCGCAGTTGTTGCTGCTTGCATGGTGACTGCTGCTGCAGAGAAAGATGAAGAGAGGAATAACGCTAACGCTACAACGGAATAGAAAAAATGTGAAAAAAAGAATATTTTGGAAAATATTTTATATGTCTTGAAAATATTTTTCCCAAACATTTTTCATACAAAAACCTCATTCCAAAAGACATTATATGTGTTCTAAAAAAATTGTTTCAAAAATCCTATGATAGAAAAACTTTTCCTAAATGTATTTTACGCATTCCGGAAATCTAACTCCAAAAATTGTTTTAGAAATTCTTTTTGAAATTTTATTGTGAAATTTGCGAAAGCCCGTTCCAGAAAGTTACTGAAATATATATTCCGGAAGTCACTTTGTTTTCGAAGGATAAAATGGTAATTTTAAAAGTTTATGGAGGTGCATGTAGCAATTGTGGAGTTGCAGTAAGTAAAAGCCACAAAAATTTTGGAAATTAACAAGTTTCAATAATAAGATATTGGCCCGATGGGCTGGACCATTGTTGGTGTCATAATTATTCAGCCCAGACTAATCTAGGTGGTACCAGCAGATGACCCAAATTCAGTGTAAATATCACTCTCAAAGCATGGATAGACTAGTCCAAAATTAAAGAAAGTAAATTGGTCTTAAGTAATTAAAATTAACACAAGTTCATGCAATGTAAAAATACATAATTTACAGTTTTTTTTTTCATCTACACTTTATCTGTCATTCTGTGTGTAACATTCATTTTTTACATCATCTACCAGTAGTGTTATTGTTTTATTTTTGCTGTCCAACATAGTGTGAACTAATAAAGAAATGTGAAACATTTTTTAATGTGGTGAGAGTTCTGAAATGGTGTAATAAGATTGTGTGTCAGTGATTCAAAAGAATGCAATGTACCTGATATGATGAAATAATGCATGAGAAAAGTAGAAGAAGAATTTGAAAGTGTTTTTGGATGATGTTTATCAGTTACTACTGTTTTGGATAAAATTGCAGACAGAGAAAGAAGGAAGGAATGAATGAAATTTTTGACTCTGCAACAAGTGTTGGTGACATCATTTGGTCGGTCTGAATTGGATGGGCTATAGAAAGTAAGGTGTTAATTAGCAGTATAGAGTGAAACACGACAAAGATTTTGTCCTTGAAAATAACAAACCGACCATTTCTTTAAGATTACGATTCAAAACTCACTTTGCCGAAAGACTTTTGGAGTCTTGTTATTGCCTTTGGCTGCTTAATAGATAAATTGTTAGGATCTCTTTAAAATACCATTTCTTCTTCTTCTTCATCTTGGATTGAGCTTTTCTTTTTCTTTTTAATTCAGAGTGGTTCGCAAGAATCTTTGTGCTACAATCATCATCCAATGTATTCTTTTCTTTCTTAGCTAAAAGTCACTCAAATATTCTGCCAACCAGCATATATCTACTCTAAATTAGTCCTCAAACTAAGAGTCTTTACAATTCTATAGTTATAAATTATATTTAGTTACAAAAAGATAGTAAAAAGCATTTTCAGTCGCTTTTTTTAAATTTTAAAAACTCATAAATCACTTTTCAATTTTAAAATGTGTTGGAAAATCTTTCTATTGGAACAAAGTGGAAAAATTAATCTATGATTGTTTTTATAAAAGATTTAATACCACCTCTAATATACAATATTCAGACTTAATATTTACGAGCGTTTTTTTTTATATATTATTCATTTTTTTATTTAGAACTAATATAAATTTTCAATTCACACTTAGATTTTTAAGATTTAAATATGATATTTTATTTGGAAGCATTTAATTTAGTATTAATTGGATAAACACCTAAAAAAATATTTTAAATCTATTACAATTGTTTTTAAAATGAATTTTTAAGATGATCTGTGTAGAAAACGTGGGTATAGTTATTTTTTAATTAAAAGAACGATTATTTTTAATTTTGGAGAAAAATAATGTATTCTGTAAGCCCTTTTTCTTTTCTATCCCAGAGGTTTGGACCTGGCCCTTCGTAGGCCCAAGGGCAGTCCTCTGAAGGGCACCCTACCCTGCCAAATCCCCCTCACAGTTTCACATCACTTGTTTTCAGAAAGTCAGTCTTCCCTCAATCTCTCTACGAAAGTTGAAGTCCTCTGCTAGGGCACGGTGAATCTCCCCCTTCGAACTAGCTAAGTTCGTTTTGGGCATTCAAGTAAGTAAAATCTGGGAACTCCCTTGGTCTTTCCCTTTCTTCCGTTGTTGGGCACATGAGTTTGGTGGGGATCTAACTCCGTACCCTTGTTTGGTCCTGGTTTTGTGGTTGCAGCTCATTGTAGTAGTTTCTGAAGCTGTGGTGTTCGGTGGTGTGAACCCGTTGTGTTTGCTAGCGCTTAAAAAAAGGTAAGGGAGCTAGATTCTTTGGTTTTAAATCACTATTAGCTGTTTTTGGTCGTTGTATGTTTTTATGCGTGTGTGGTGTGCTTTTGTTGAATGAAATGGAGTTGCATGTGAATTTGGGAGTGGATCTGAGCTGTTTCCGCCATTGCATGTGGGTTGACAGTGGTGAACTCTGCTATTCTCGCCCAAGCGAGCTCGTCTCGCCTAGGCGAGAGTATCAGAATGCTCACCCTGGTTCTGCCTCGAGCACTCGCCCAGGCGAGGGGCTGCATTTTTGGGCGACAGGCCAGCTCGCTCAAGCGAGACAGCGTCGCCTGAGCGAGAAATCGTGAAACCTTCCAGGACCCAATGTTGTAGGCTCGCCTAAGCGAGAGCCAGTCGCCTGAGTGAGACAGCTTCTCTCGCCTGGGCGACTACTCCTAGCTTGAGCAAGGCTGCTACAGCGGGTGGTTCCAATTCTGTTTTCTCTCTTTGTTTGATGGGTGAATTTTGTGATTTATTTATTTACCCCTTTCTTTCAAAACCTAAAACATGTGAATATGTTTATGTGGTTGTATGAATCTTATGAACTAAAAATTTGTATGTTGGCATGAATAACACATGGATTTTGTTTGGTTGGTTGGTGGAGAACTTGCATGAGAATTTGATGTTCAAGATAAAGGTGGTGGATGTGGTATGAAACATAAATTTGGTGTGGTAGGCGTAATTCCATGAGTCTCGTGGGGAGACTTTATGGTGGCGTGTAGTGTATATATTAAGATATGGATTCAAGTAAGGATCGCATCCCGAAACTCTAAAAGGTCAGTGAGTCTCAAGTAGAGCACACTGACCCAAGTGGTGAGAGTAGCGGGAGGCCCTAGTCTTTGGCAGGATAATGGCCTTAGACGCTTAAAGGCTAACCTTGTGTGTGGTAGGGTGAAACCCATTGGCAATGGCTCTGTAGAGCAGTAGAAGCCACCACAAGTGCAAGCGTCCAGTGAATCCGATCTTAGTATATGTATCCGGATAATTGAGTCATAGTGTCCTGCTTGTTTGCCATAACATGACTTATGTGTCTCTGCGTTGTATGCCTGGGAATGTTTATGCACTTATTCTTTTACACTATGATAAGTTTCAAGTTACACTAGCTTACCCTTGCATTTTGTGTATGTTCCTGTTGTATTTTCTCTTTTGCGATGATCACCATTGGTGGGAGCAGATGGGAATACTTCTGGAGGTAGGCCTGATGGTGGTAGCAGTGCAGCCTAGTGGGCCCGTTGTTATGGTTTTTGAAGAAGTTCTATGGCCCTAGTGCCTTGTAATTCCATGCTCCTAGAGCATTTCTTTTGCACAACTTTTAAACTTTAGAAATGTTTTGTTTATGGCATGGTTGTATGCCCCAGTTTTCCTCTAAATACTCCTATGGATGACTGTTAAAGTACACTCTTTAACTCTGGTTTCTTTTGTCAGCGTTGCTCTTAAATATTATAACTATGCGACGTTTTGTTTAGTAGATTAATCTATTTAAATGGGACGTCACATGAATGAAATATATGAATTTGTAATCTTAAAAATATATTCCGTCAAGAGAAAAACTTAAAATGTTGGACTACATCAACTTCATTTCTTTTCAAAATTTTATTATATATTTTATTTTTTACTTCATTTTTTTCAAAGAATTTCATTTACAATCAGTTTATTATTTAATTTTTTTTCTAACAAATTATACTAAAGTTTTAACAAATTAAATTATTTTATCATATATATTTGCTAAATTTA